>Ga0070741_10000225_pt1 | contig 213829 bp, 185 predicted proteins | sample Coa_R1_4_FD_66440 | JGI IMG/M metagenome (GOLD analysis project Ga0070741, IMG submission 66440) | Surface soil microbial communities from Centralia Pennsylvania, which are recovering from an underground coalmine fire - Coalmine... | ecosystem: Environmental > Terrestrial > Soil >...
TGTTCGTCATCTCAATCAATTTCCGAACCTCTTCCCCACTAAAGCTCTCCTGAACTGCTAAGTTGCCGAGAACTCATAACGCCAGGGCTCTTGTTTCCGCAGCATGGCCCAACATCTCACTAATAACTTACGACCCACCGCGACAATCGCGATCTTCTTCCGCGACTGCTTGCCGCCGCTGATCCTTTGGTAAGTGGCTCTGGCCCAGGGGTTATGTCGCAGCGCGCACCAGGCCACTTCCACCAACAGAGACCGCACCAGCCGATTGCCGTGGCGGGTGATGCGGCCGGCCCGCTGCGTCTCTCCGGAGTCGAACTGTTTTGGCACCATGCCGATGTAGGAACTCACCTGGCTGCCTCGGCGAAAGCGATGCGGATCATCGAACATGGTCACCACCGCTTCCGCCAGTCGTGGCCCCACACCGCTGATCGTCCGCAGCAACTGCACGCCGTGATTCGCGGCGCCGAGTTCATCCAGCTTGGCTACTACTTCCGCCAGTTGCGCCTGCACCGCTTTGAACTGGGCCAACTCCACTCCCAGCTCGCCGCGCCATAACTCATCCAGCGTTACTTCGCTGAAGGGTTTGCTCATCGCTTCTAGATTAGTTATTCCCTCCTGCGTCCATGCGCTGCGATATCGTGGCAGGAGCTGACCTTCGCGCAGTAACAGATCGCGGATGTGGTTCTTGATCTTCGTGCGTCGCTGCACCAGGTGTTGGCGATAAGCAATCAGCGCTCGCCATTGCCGTATCTCTGACTGCGGCACATGCACCAACCGCAGTTGATTCATCGCCGACAACTGCGCCAACTTCAACGCGTCGGCCCGATCGTTCTTAGTCTTTACCTTCCGCCATTGCCAACGCTCATCGTTCGGATTGGCTATCTGAATCTCGATTCCTAAAGCTCGCACCAGATCACTCACCCAACCAGCGATCGAGCAAATCTCAATCACTACCCGGTCAGGTTCGCGATCCACGATCAGATCGTGCAGCACTTTCGGGTTGGTCAGGATCGTACTAAACCGATGTCTGCCAGTCTTCGCTTCATAGTCACACGCCACACTCTTGTATTTGCCTAAGTCCAATGCCAGAATTCTCATCGTCCGGGTCTCCTTCTTTGAGTGATAATTGAGGCTCCCTTCAGGGATGACCTCGTGCTAAAGCAAGTTGGATTTGCTCCAGCCAATGGAGATTTTATCCAACTCACTCTGCCGGAGACCCGGCTTCATAGTTTCTCCATCGTTGGGCCACAAAGAATTGAGGTGAGCTAATGGCAGCATGGTTCTGGTTTGCGGTTGTTGCCGCCGTGCTCTACGGCGCGCACCAAATCTTTACGCGGCTTGCCTCGGCACAGATCGGTGATGGTGTCGGGGGATTCGTCGTGGAGGGCGTTGCGGCGCTCGCGATCCTCAGCTACCTCGGATTCCTATGGTTCTCCGGGCGCTGGGAACAAAAGTTTACGTGGGTCGGCTTCAACTATTCCGCGCTCACGGGCATTTGCGTAGGGGCCGGCACCGTCGCATTTTTCTTACTTTTCCAGCGCGGTGGCCCACTCTCGGCGGTTCCCGCCATCCTTGCTGGTGGCGCCGCCATTATGGCTGTGGCGGGCATTGTATTCTTTCGGGAGCCTGTGTCATGGCAGCGTCTACTCGGTGTCACGTTTGCCATTACGGGTTTGTTCCTCCTTCGTCGCTAACGTTGTGGCCCAACAAATCGGGTATGAAAGACGAAGTCAAGCACAGAATTCTCCGTCCCTGCGGAAGTCGTGAATGACTTCGTAGGGCTCCTCACGACACGCCGGCTGGCGCTTCAAGTTGGGTCACTGAGTTCACTAGCCGTTACCACGCTGCTTACCTACACACCTTCTTATTGACCGTTTCTGTTTGTTGCTTTGTGCAGCCATTCAGGTATGTGAGACTCGCGCCTTAATACGCGGCCTATGGTCCGGTTGGGCTTGCCGTATTTGGCGGTCCGGTGCGGGCCTAACCATTGGATGAGACTTACAGCCCCGACGAGTCGGGACTGCAGCCTACGATTTAGTTTAGAGACTCCGCACCGGCCCATAAGGTGTTTGGTTGGCAGATGGTAACGCTCAACTCAGTGACTCCACAACTTGATTTCAATCAGCGACGACTATGGTTTCAATATCTTCAGCGCATCAGCTCATCACCATAAGGCGTCTGGTTGATCCACATCGCTCGCAGCGTCGAGACAATCTTGCGCTGCACGGTTAGTCGCGCATGCGTAGCATCGTGGGTAGTCTCGAGGGCTCGCTGGTAAGTGCGCTTGAAGCCGTTGTCCTGACGCGAGCGGATAGCCACGTCGAAAGCTTTGCGCGACACATCCTTCAAACGGCCACAGCCCAACCGGTCGAGTCGCGGTCGCCGCAAAGGCTTCCCGTTACTGCTGCGATGACTGATGCTCAAACGACAGTACTTCCAAAGCTTGCGGGTCGAGCTGAAGCGGCTGGGCGTGTGAATGTAAGCGCTGAAGCGACAGGCGCCGATCGGCCCGATACCCGGCGCCGTGCGCAACAGCTTAATCTCCGGCAAAGCCTGGGCCAGCCGCAGCATCAGCAGTTTCGCTTCCGCTTGTGAGGCCACACTCTGGTCCAACACCGCATAGAGTTGCTTGATGGCCGTGCGCACCGCAGGCATCCTTGCCCGCTCTTTGTACTGCCTCGACGGCGCTTTCTGAGCGAAGCGGTGAATTCGGAAGGACCGCTAGGCCCGACATCTTTATAGAACCCGAAGCGCGATCCGATCCGAGGCCCGTAGGGCCGGCATATCTTCGGTCTATTGAACTCGAAATCGAGAGAGACCGAAACGAATCTATGTCGGCCCTACAGGCCTGCCCGACATTTTCGTTCCGACGTTTCTACAAATATGTCGGCCCTAACGGGCCTCGCGGAACTTGCGCCTTGCTGCTTCATAGTCACACGCCACACTCTTGTATTTGCCTAAGTCCAGTGCCAGAATTCGCATCGTCCGGGTCTCCTTTTATGAGTCTTTGATTGAGGCTCCCTGATTCATCGTCCGGGTTGACCTCGTAAAAGCAGTTGGATTTTATCCAACTCACTCTGCCGGAGACCCGGCTTCATAGTTTCTCAACCGTTATACAGCTTGTGCTCAGCAGGCTAATGACATGCGCAATTTTCGCTTTTGGATTCCCACTGCCATTGGCGCACTGATCACGCCGGTTCTAGTTTTTGCGACGGCAATCTCGGACTGGCGCCGGGCACGGTAGTTACGCTGCCGCTATCGTTCTTTAACCGTTATCGCTCGTAATCCTCTTTTTGTTCGCTGGTGCGAGGTCGAACGACGCTTTCACAACACAAATCATTCAAACCATTTCGGTCGCGCTTGTTGTTGGGATCGCAATTCTTCAGTTTCCGTTTTATGGTTTCGTTGTCAGTTACGCGAGGCTCAAAGATTCGTGGTGGCTAACGATTGGCGCTGGTATTATTTACCTTCACCTCATTGGAATTGCTTTATGGTTGGTAATCGCGGGTATCCTGTGGCTTGTCACCGGCTCCTGATTACGGCGCTGTCGAACAACTCGTTAGGTCGGAGCGGTCACTCAGTGATGAGTCTTGAGTTTTGAGTGACGAGTAAAATGATTTCGCGCGGTCGTCAACTCACGCTATGCGCTATATAAATGTTTCCGGTCAAAACTGAGAGGGACTTGGTATGGCTCTCAAGCGAATGGACAACGTCGGCATCGTGGTCGAATCCCTCGATACGGCCATCGATTTTTTCTCCGAGCTTGGTCTTAAGCTCGAAGGTCGCGCCATGATCGAAGGTGAGTGGGCCGGGCGTGTCACGGGACTGGGCAACCAGTGCGTCGAGATTGCCATGATGGTCACTCCTGACGGCCACAGCCGGCTCGAACTCTCGCGATTCATCTCCCCGCCGCCGGTCGCCGATCACCGAAACGCACCGGTGAACGCGCTCGGCTATCTGCGCGTCATGTTCGCTGTCGACGACATCGACGAGACGGTCGCGAGGCTACGACAGCTCGGCGCGCAACTCGTTGGCGAAGTGGTTCAGTACGAAGACGTGTATCGGCTCTGCTACATCCGCGGCCCCGAAGGCCTTCTCATCGGACTCGCCGAGAAACTCAGTTGAGCGTTGCCGGATAAGCTCAGAAAACACTTGGGCGGCATTTCTCGCATGCTTCGAGAGGGCGATAATATAGTTCTTTTCGAGGAGCCGAAGATGAGTAGGGAAGATAAACGTTTGTCCCGCCGCGAAATGTTAGGAATGGCAGCGGGCGCCGGCGCTCTCACGTTCTGCGGAGACGCCGCTTCATTGCTTGCGCAGGCGCCAGCTACGCCGGTGTTCACGCCATCAATAATTCTCGGGCCCTTCTATCCTCAAATAAAACTTTCGGAGCAGGATGCCGATTTAACTTCGCTCGCCGGAAGACAGCAGCGAGCCGAAGGAAAAGTCGTTTATCTGAAAGGACGGATTACAAACTTGAAGGGCGAACCTGTGAGCGGTGCCAAGGTCAGCATCTGGCAGGCCAACACGCACGGCAAATATCGGCACAATAGCGACATGAATACAGCCCCGCTCGATCCGAACTTTCAAGGATTTGGCATGCAAACAACCGACGCGGAGGGGAGGTATCGCTTCAAGACCATTAAGCCCGGGCCGTACCCGGCCCCCGTCGTTGGGATGCGCGCGCCGCACGTTCACTTTGAGGTGGAAGCAAAGCACGACCGACTTATTACACAGATGTTCTTTCCTAATGAACCGCTCAACGACCAAGATCATTTTTTGCAATTCGTGAAGGGTCTGTACAGAGAAGCCGTGATCGCCAAGCCGGTCCCACCGATCGTCGGAATCGAACCAGAAGCTCTAACGTTTGCTTGGGACATTGTGCTGATATCGGGTTGACCCGTTATGCGACCACTTCGATACTCCATCAACGTTACTCTGGACGGATGCGTCGATCACCGCGTAGGTATCGCCGACGAAGACATCCATCGTCACGCGATGGAAAACATTGCCCAGGCTGATGCCCTTCTCTTTGGCCGGGTGACCTATCAAATGATGGAGGAAGCGTGGCGGCTGGCGACGCGAACCGCGGTGATGCCTGAATGGACCGAACCCTTCGCGCGCACGATCGATGCTGCGAAGAAGTACGTCGTGTCGAGCACTCTCGATCGAGTGGATTGGAACTCGGAACTCATCCACGGCGATTTGGAGCAGGCCGTTCGGCAGCTCAAGCGGGAGTCGGGGAAAGGACTGCTAACGGGAGGCGTGACGCTCCCGCTGGCGCTGGCGGAACTGGGACTGATCGACGAATACGAGTTCGTGGTGCATCCGAGGGTGGTAGGCCATGGGCCGACGTTGTTCGCAGGATTATCGAAGCGTCTCGACTTGAAGCTGGTGAGCCGGCTTGAGTTCAGCTCAGGAGCGGCGGTGATGCGGTATGAGATACGGCGCGCCCAGACAAATGAGTGACCGTCAGCCGACGCGGCGTTGCAGCGCGCGCTAATCACTCCGCTCGAAGAGGAACCAAACGTGAATCCAGCTACGCGAACGATGGAGTTCGCGCTCAGAGATCCCGACGGCTACTACGTCATGATCAGTGCGCTCGGCGAAACGTAACGAGTCGCGACTAACTTACTCACGGATACATCAAATGAAAGCGGCGGGAACATGACCTCCCGCCGCTTTCCAGCTTTCTCTTTTGTTTGGAGCGATCCTAAATATTTCCAGTCTCAGTCTTTTTGTTTCGGCGTCTGCGCAACTTCGCAGCGAGTCCTGCCAATCCGGATCCAAGCAGGAACAATGTAGTTGGTTCCGGAACGGGCTGACCGGTTAGCTTCACATGGCCAGTCGCGCTGTTTGATCCGGTGAAGTTCGATCCACCGCCGCCACGCGCACCGCCACGAACAAATCTTTCAAAGTTGGTAGGAGTTCCCGATTGCCCTCCACCATCAACCGTCAACACGCCGAGATCGTTGTAGTCAGCGCTGAATTGAGTGTACACAGCCGCTGACCACTGCCAGTCGATCGAGACATTGGCGTTACTCGAGAAGGTCGCCTGCATGATCACCGGGTTCTGGCCTCCGGCAAGTCCGCTCGGCAACATCAATCCAAGTCCAGTCATAAAAGGATCTGCGCCCGCTTGGCTGGTTGGGACGATCGAGATCCATCGGTTCGCGGCGGAGTCGAAATGCGTGCTGGCGGAAGTGGCCGTCGGCGAGAACGTTATCGACGCGTCGGGCATGGTGTAAGTCTGGCCGCCTAACGCGATCGTCACGTTCGTAATGTTGACAGTCGTCGGCCTGGCGGAACTCAATCCGTTGACCTTCATGTGACTGTTGAACCAGACCGTATTGCCTGCGCCGATCGAAGTTCCGTTGAAGTTTGAGCTAATCACGCTCACCGCATCGGCTCTAGTCACGGAATTTAGGGCAAGTAAAAACGTGACGGATGCGGCAAAAAGAAAAATCTTCCGAATCATTTGTCAAATCGGGTTTCCTGCGAACCCGGCACTCCTTCCTGCCTGAAAAAGACGGTTAATGGCTGGGCGTTTCCATCTGAGAAATCCGCCCCAATATTCGCGGAAACCATTCGCCGTTAACACTTTATTCCTTTTACTGACCCAGAACTGCACCTAGACCATGGCCACACGAGCAGCAAGCATTGGTACCGCCCCGGCCTTCGAGGCAAGCTCTTACTCAAATCAAGGCCGTTTGGATCGCGCGCACCTGCGAGCGATTACGCCCGCCTATTTTGTGGCCAAGTTGGTCGGAGTGGGTGGACTCTTAGGGCTGGCTGGTGCGGGCGTACTACTCACGCATGGTTTGACGAGGATGGCTTTTCAAATCTGTCTCGGGGCCGTGTTCGCGCATGCGACTGAGTTGATTCATCAATGCCTGCATCGCTCGGCGACGGGGCGAGCCTCGCGCGATCAATTCTTCGGAATGGTGATCGCGACGCCGCTGGGGATTTCCTTCTGGCGCTATCTGCACGATCACTTTCGCCATCACAAGGACGTGACGCAGGAAAGCTTTAGCTACAACTACGAGCGCATGGAATCGAAATCCATGCTGGTGCGTTTACTCGGCTGCCTGTTGCACCTTTCGATGCTGAATCATTTTATCGAGACGCTGAAGTGGATTGGTTACGCGTTGCTGGGTAGAGTCGATCAGAAGTTAGCGGCGACCGGATCAAAACCAACTGAAATCGTAACGCGCAGAATTCGCCGCGATTATCTCATCATGGCGGGCCTGTTAGCGTCGGCAATTGCCGTCACGATCGGCTTTCGGACTAATGTTGTGATTCAGCTTTGGTTGATTCCGATGATCGTATGGGCGCCGATTCACGCGTTAATCGAGTTGCCGGAACATTGGAAGTGCGACACCTCAACTACGAATCCGCGGCTGAACACCCGCAGCATCCGCGCGGGCAAAGTCGTGCGTTGGTACGTCAACAATAATTGCAACCACATCGGTCATCACTACGACTTGAGCGTGGCCATGGAGCGCCTCCCGGAATATGAATCGCAACTGATGGCCGAAGCTCCGTTCGCTCATTTTGAGCAATCCTATCCCCGGTTCTACTTTCGCTTTTTCCGTTACATCCTCAGCGGCAAGTACTGAAAGCCACCCGCTCGCCTTCCAGAAAATCAACGCGATGTGAACCGCGTTTCCAACGGGCGTAACGTCCGGTAACGCACGCGCAAACTCCTCTGAACTAATTCCCTGCGAAACGTCGCATTTCTTGGCCGGTAATCGTGGCACGAAGGTTGTAAAACCGATTTACGCTGCCCCGGTTTGTTGCCCGACAAACTGTCCAACCGAGTGCCCCGTGCTAGCGCGTGATGACGCGCAGTTGTGGTTGGCTTTTAGCCAACCGGTGAATGCCTCAGTCGTCTTACTTGGTCTTGGTTCGCAAATGGAGATATCCCCTTTGAACACTCGGAAACGCCAAGCCGGATTCAGTCTGATCCAACTGCTGATTACGGTCGGGGTTATTGCTATTGTCGTGAGCTTTGCTCTGATTGGCATCACGTCTGCCCGTGCGCGGGTTCGGCTTTCAAACTCTGCTCGCCAATTTGCAGCTTACGTCGAAATGGCGAGAGCCAACGCGGTTCGCAGACATGGCGCCGCGTCAGTTCAGCAAATCGACGCCAGCACCTATTCCGTAACGATGGACTTTAACGGGCTGGGTGGGGTAACCACGCAGAACTTTTCAACCGAGCGTGGCGTCTCGATCAACATGCCGCGCCAAATCGTTTTCGATTGGCGCGGACGGACCCCGATCGAGACATCGGTTGGGTTCAGCAATGAAAGTGGCAGCACGAACGTGGACGTCACCGGATCGGGTGACGTCACCATCGATGCACAGATTTTCCACGATAGTTCCATTCCGAGTGTGACACTTAGCGGGCCTGGCAGTGGCGTGATTGTCGATCCAACTCCCACTCCTGACCCTTTTGCCACGCCATCGCCTTCGCCGGCAGCGTCGCCGTCGCCTTCAATGTCGCCGACACCGACGCCAACGCCAACGCCGACTTCAACGCCGACGCCGATGCCCACGCCGACACCGACGCCCACGCCAAATCCGACGCCCACGCCGACGCCAACTCCAGCGCCGACGCCGACGCCAACTCCGACACCAGCACAGTGTTCGCTGACGGCGAGTCCCACGACGATCACCATTGCTCAGAATGGCTCGGGCTCCGTGAGCGTTCACCTGAACAATTTCAGCGGCAGCGGGACCATCAGCGCCACATCCAGTAACAGCGGGCAAATCCAAGTTGCGCCGGCATCAGCTAATGTCTCGGGCACTGGGTCAGTGTCGTTCACGATTACCGTTAAGAAACAAAGCGGCAGCGTAACCTTTTCTTCCTCGTGCGGGTCGCAAGTGGTTCCGGTTAACGTTCCGTAGGATTGGGAGGAGACTGTGAATAACCTATTTGAGTTTAAGCGAACCAAAAATTCCAGAGCGCCGCGGCGACTGGGACGGCCGTCCGAAGCCGGATTCACTGTGCTCGAAACAGCGATTTCGCTGCTGCTGATGGGAGTGGTCGGGCTTGGCGCCGCGTCGGCTTTCTTCTATGCAGCCAGGAATATGGTCAGCGCCAGCGACCGCGAGTTGGCAATGGCGGTGGCGCAACAACGCGTCGAGGAGTTGCGAAACACGCCTTTCGTTGACTCGAGCTTGGCTGCTACTTCTTCAGACGGAGTAACCAACAGCATCGTACGCGCGGGTCGCAGCTACAGCGTGACTACCACGATCATCGATTCCAACGTCATTAACGGAAACGCGACGATGAAAACGATCGCAGTTAGAGTGAGACCGGACAGTGCGACATCCGTTTGGGCTCGGACCGTATCCTCAATTTTCGGTTCGGTAACCCTGATTTCTCAGCGTTCGGCGCTCGTAGTTGGCCCGAATCGCTCGCTCTAGGACTGAACGAAAAAAAGAGAAAAAGCAATGAAGGCAGAATCGCTCAAAAAGAACGAAGGCGGCTTCTCACTCTTTGAACTGATCATCGCGATGGTGATTACGCTAGCAGTCACCGCTCTGGTTGGCACTTTGTTGGCTGAGTCGCTGCGGATGCGCACGCGCGCCAACGATCAAACCGACGCCCTGGCCGATGCGCAGCGCGCTCTGAACATCATGTCGCGCGAGATCGCCAATGCGGGTCTTAATCTCAACGACAACGGAATCGTTCCGGAGGATTCCATTACTGACGCCGCCGGCAACAGCACGATCCGGATCCGGTCAAACTTGAATAAGTACAACCCTTCCGGAAACGCGAGCGTCGCCGCGCAAAATACGATAGGCGTTGTGGGAGAGGATTCCGGCGAAGACGTCAAATATTTTCTGTATCAGGCGCCGAATACAAATCTGCTGGCAAGATACGACGCATACAACGTCGCCGGTGGTAGCTCAACCGTTCTGGCAAACCGAATCGACAGCCTGCACATTCATTACTTTGCGCAGAAAGTGACTTACAACACATCTGACTGCGATATCTCCGGGGCCTCACAACCCGAGGTCTCGCCGAATGCCGCGACTTATGTCGTTATCGCTGTTTGCGTGCTCGAACCCGCGGTCGGAACTCCAGGCAGTCCGGGTTACCAGCCTAGCAGTCGAGTGCTGTTAGCGTCTGACGTCGCATTACGAAATGCAAATTTGCAAGTTTACTGATTTGGGGAGTCCTATGAACTCAAACACCAGGTTACTCGAAAGCCGAAAAATTCACAGCGAGCGTGGGGCGGCGCTGTTGACCGTTTTGTACGTCGCAACGTTGCTGCTGGCGGCGGGAGGCGCGCTGGTCCTGATTACGGGAACGGCAACCAGAACAGCGATCGACTCGACCGCGGAAATGCAGGCGTATTACAGCGCTGAGGCTGGTTTACAAGCGGCGCTCAGTGTCTTGCGCGGAAACGTTTCGCCTAACGCAGGAATGCCCACCGGAACCAAACTTAGTTTTCGTAATGCCGTCACGCCTGAAGACTCAAATCTGCCGAGTGATACGACCGGCCTGCCGCGCCTCTCGGGATGGTTGAATTACAACTACACGCCCAGCGGCGCCGGCAATCCGGACCGCGTGGCCATTACTTCGAGCTATGCGCCGGAGAGCGGATTAGCTTACAGCGTGCTCGTCAGCGATCCGGATAACACGCCGGTTTCGGCTGGCGATCCTACGCGGTTGATGCTGAAGGTTACCGGCTACGGGCCGAAGGGAGCGATGAAACAACTCGACTTAGTTGTGAAGCGCACGAACTTCGATTACGTGCCACCTGCAATGCTCATGATGCGAGGATCAGATGACGGAACGCCGGTGGTTTTCGATGTTGGCGCCAGCAATGCCAAGGACTACTCCGGTCACGACCACAGCGGTTCGGGCGTGCTGCCAAGTTTCGGCGCGACCTCGGATGCTGACAGAGACATTGAGATTTCGGCCGACACGAAAGACACTGCCGCGTCGCCAAAGTCGGCCACGTTCGGCGTCAGTGCTTTGCCGTCGTTCCTGCGCTCGGCGAATGCCGCGCGCGCTTTTGTCGCAGACCAAAAGGCAAACGCGATCTCGCAAGGACGCTACTTCACTTCCTTCAGCGGTTATTCCGGCAGCGTGGCCTCGCCCGCCTTCACCTTTGTCGATGGTGACTGCACCCTCGATGGCGGGGCTGGCTTGCTGATTGTGACCGGCAACCTCGAGATGAACGGCAACCCCAGCTTTAATGGGCTGATCCTCGTGCTTGGCGGAGGATCAATCAATCGTGATGGCGGCGGCAACGGAGACATCTACGGGGCGCTGGCCGTCGCTCATTTTCCGCTCACTGGTAACGGCGGGTTTACGTCGGCGTCGTTCCACACAAATGGCGGAGGAACTTCCACGATGCAATATGACTCAGACGCGGTCCGGCAAGCGCTTAATCTAGCGGGCCCGCGCGTGCTTGGGGTGTCTGAATATTAAGGACGTCTTGTTGGGCTATTTCACAGATAGTAACTCGGGAGCACGATGTCATGAAGATTTCAGCTGCAAATCGATCGTCAGCTAGAGATGACGGTTTCACTCTTGTCGATCTTTTGATCGTGATGGTAATTGGCGCCACCGTAATAAGTCTGTTTGTTGCTGCCATGGGGACTGCGCAGAAGTCTATGGTGCGGGCAAACGCTGCTCAGGAGTTCTCAAGTTTCGTGCAACAAGCTCGCAGTGATTCGAAAAAATTGCACGCCACCGCCGCGCCGCAAATGGCCCAAATTCTGATCCTCAACGAGCGCTATTACGCCGTGACGCTGGATGCCAATGGTGATGGAGTCCTGGATGCGCCCGTTGTGGTGGCCCTCGAAGACCGGCACCTGAAGATGGATGGCCCATTTCCACGCGCGTTCATGTTTGATTGGCTGGGCCGTACAGTCGATGCGAGTCAGAAGTTGCTTTCATCGCCCGAGGTTTCATTCTCGAATGCGACAGGGTCTGGGAAGACCACAGTCAAATTTGCCGATCCAGGAAGGACTAATATCGAACAGCACTAGCTAACGGGAATATTCGGATACATCTTTACTCAATTTGACTTGAGGGCTGCCACAGATTTTTGCAGCACTCACGCCACGCCGGCTTCGTTTCCCGAGTGCGAAGTCGGCGTCGGTTTTTCTAGGATGAGGTTGAGAGAACCATCGCCGACTCGATCGATGGAAGTTGAATTCTGGATGCCACCGATTTGTACGGATTAGTCGCCTGGGCTAAGGAAAGCAAATCCGCTGATTATGCAGCGATTTCTTGCGAGGCGATGCTTAACTCCTGGGACCTGGCGACAACTTCCGAGAGATGACCGTCGCGTTGATAAGCCGCCAACCCGCGCATAAACAATTCGCGCACGACCTGGGCTGCGGCCAGTCCGTGCTGGCTGGCGAGCGATTCGATCTCGCAGAAAATCGGATTCGGGAAACTAGTTCCCACATAAACTCGAAAGTCAGGACCCTTATTCTTTTTTCTGGTAGTTTCAGGCATTGCGGGGCGACCTCCTCAAATTTCATCCATCAGGCACCGTTCAAAGTCGTCTTTACTGAACCAGTTGTGCTGGCGCTTGCCCTGGATTAGCAGTGACCACTCGACGATCAGATCGAATCCGTTGCGTTCGATTTCATCCACTTGCACGATTTGACCGCTCGCGCCGGCGGGAATGCCATCGACTGCGATCTTGGATCGCACCTTCGATCCAAGCTTGGATTGAGCTTCTTGTTTCGTAAACCTGACGGTCATTACTGGTTGCGACATCAAAACGAACCGACACAATACGCGCAGTTCGCAACTTGAGCCATCAGCCTGTTCTGATTCTGATGTGGGAATTTCGGGCAGGCGCGTGTCGGACAATGTCCTACGCGGGAAAGGTGGCGTTAATTTATTAACCCACTCTGCAGGGCATAACGGGTGAGTTCAGCGTTGGTTGTCATCTTCATCTTCTCGAGAACTCGCGAGCGATAGGTGCTGACGGTCTTCACACTCAACAATAGTTCATCCGCAACTTCGGTAACGGTCTTGCCCATCGCCAGCATGCGAAGTATTTCGAATTCGCGGTCAGACAGGCGCTCGTGCGGCGCGCGCGCCGTATCATCTTCTATAAAGACCGCCAGTTTTTCGGCCAGTTGAGGGCTAACATACTTGCCGCCGGCGCAGACCTTACGCAGAGCTTCGACCAGTTCTTCGGGCGCGCTCTCCTTTGTTATATAGCCGGCGGCGCCGGCCCGCAGAATGCGAATTGCGAATTGATCTTCGGGATGCATGCTGAGCACCAGCACCGGCAACGCCGGATATTTGCGCTTCACTTCCTTCAGAACGTCAAGCCCATTTTTTCCGGGCATCGTAATATCCAGAATCAGGACATCGACTTTTGTGCGTTCCAACTCTTGCAGCACTTCATGGCCGTTGGCGGCTTCGGCCACCACCGACATTTGCGCATCGTTCGACAGGATCTGCTTCAAACCCTGCCGCACAATGTTGTGGTCGTCTGCGATTAAGACGCTAATCATGAACTCTCTTCGACAGCTATGGCTTTCTGCAGAGGAATATCGACACTAACCATCGTTCCGTGATTATTGAGATTGTCGATCCTGAACTCTCCGTCGATCAAACGAACGCGTTCCTGCATTCCCAGAATCCCCAACGATCGTTGAATGGCTCCGGGGCGAATTCCCTTCCCGTTGTCTTCGATCTTTAACGACACGCGTCCGTCATTTCGCTCCAACGCGACGCGCACTTCCGAGGCGGCCGCGTGCCGCGCTACGTTGGTGAGCGATTCCTGAAAAATGCGAAACAACGTCGTCGCCGCATCGGCGTCGATTGGGACGTCCTCTTCCATGCGATTCAGTTGGCAACGGATGCCGGTGCGATTTTCAAAGTCCTTGGCCTGCCATTCAATCGCGGCGGTAAGGCCAAGAGCGTCCAGCACTGGAGGCCGCAGTTCAGTCGCAATTCGTCGCACCGATCCGATCGCCGCATCGATGTCCCTTAGCATGATCGTCAGCTTTTCGCGATCGGTTTCGTCGTTCGATTTGATCGCCCGGTCGCGCAACCACGATACGTCAAACTTCAGCGAAGTTAACTCGCGGCCTAACTCGTCGTGAATTTCGCGAGCGATGCGCGTGCGTTCTTGTTCGATCACCGACTGCAAGTGAGTTGACAGAGCCCGTAACTGTTCGCGCGATTCGCGAACCTCGTCGCTGATCCGACGACGGGAAACGACGAGGAAACCCAACGTGACGCCTTCGATAGTAAACACCAGGACGCGGCTTACATCGTCGAAGCTGCCGCTTAATTGATAGATCGGAGAGATAAAAAAGTAATCGATTAGAAAACCTGAGAGCAGGGTCGCGACCACCGCCGGACCGCGGCCGGCAAACCAGGAAGTGATCACGATCGCCGCGAGAAAAAGCGGGGCAACCGGCGGCCGCACCAGATGCCAAACAAACAAGGTCCCCGCGAAAGCCAGCCCGACCGATAACAGGGCAAACAAGTAGCGGACATAAACATTTCGCAGATACCTGTTCATGTTGACGCGCGCATTGTATGTCAACGCGCAGCGCCAGACCAAAATCCTAATTAGCACTCGGAATCACCCGCTTGACGCGCCTTGATCTGCATGTTAGTTTTCGATTTACCGATTTGCATTCATATTCGATCCGAAGAGACGTCAATTAAGTCTCGAATCTAAGCATGGTTGCGCCCGCGCTGGATCTAAAAAAGACTCCGCTCAACGATTTGCATCGCAAGCTTGGCGGCCGCATGGTCGAGTTTGGCGGTTGGGACATGCCGGTGCAGTACGCCGCCGGCACGATCGGCGAACATCTCCGCACCAGAACTCACGCCGGTCTGTTCGACGTGTCGCACATGGGCGAGATCGATGTGCGCGGCCCTGAAGCGATCGCCTTCGTCAACAAGCTGGCTTCGAATGATGCCTCAAAGTTGATCGACGGGCAGGCGCAGTATTCTGCTTTGACCACGCCGCAGGGCACCGTGATCGACGACCTGTTGGTGTACCGATTCGCTGAAGATCATCTGTTGCTGGTGGTGAATGCGGGAACGACGGACAAAGACTGGGGATGGATTTCGTCGCATCAGACAGGCGAAGCTGTAAAGTTGGAAAATGTCAGCGCGCAGTATTGCCAAATCGCGATCCAGGGGCCGCAGGCAATTTCGATTTTGCAGACGCTGACTGAGACGCCTCTGCACGAAATCAAGTACTACCATTTCGTTCGCGGCCAGGTCGATGGCGTTGATTCGATCATTTCGCGCACCGGCTACACGGGTGAAGACGGTTTCGAAGTTTACGCGCCGCCGGATAAAGCCGAACAACTCTGGAGCAAGATACTTGACGCTGGAAATTACGGATCGGAAGAAGGCGTTCTGCCGTGCGGATTGGCGGCGCGAAATACTCTTCGGCTCGAAGCGGGCATGTGTCTCTACGGACACGAGATTGATGAAACGACGACATTGTTGGAAGCAAATCTCGGCTGGATTACGAAACTCAACAAAGGCGACTTCATCGGCCGCGAAGCATTGGCAAAACAGAAAGAAGAAAGAATCAAGCGCAAGCTCGTCGGCTTTGAAGTCACGGATCGCGGCATTGCCCGCGATCATCAGGACATTCTGATCGATGGTCAAAAGGTCGGTATCGTAACTTCAGGCAGCCCGGCGCCGTTTTTGAAGAAGAACATCGGCATGGGCTACGTTCCGGTCGAATTTGCCAACGTCGAGCAAAATATTGAAATCGACGTTCGCGGCAAGCCGGTGAGCGCGAAAATTGTCGCGCTGCCTTTTTACAAGAGAGCGAAGTAGTCTTCAGCTTTCAGTTTTGGGTTTGAATTGACTCAAAGCTGAGAACTCAAAACTCATAACTGAGGTGTGTATGGCAAACGTTCCTGATAATCTGCACTACAGCAAAGACCACGAGTGGGTGCGCGTCGAAGGCGACATCGCGGTCATCGGCATTACGGATCATGCGCAGGATCAACTCGGCGACGTCGTCTATGTCGAACTGCCGAAGGCGGGCGACGAGTTCGCCGCCAACGATTCTTTTGGCTCAGTCGAATCCGTGAAAGCCGTCTCAGAGATTTTCACTCCGGTCACGGGAAAAATCACTGAAACAAACGATTCGCTGAATGACGAACCCGAGAAGGTCAACAAGGATCCCTACGGCGACGGCTGGATGATCAAAATGACCATGAAGAGCCCGGGCGAAGTTGACAGCCTGCTGACCGCTGCCGAGTACGAAGACTTTACGAAAGCCGAAGAATAATAAATTGCGTTACATTCCCAACTCGCCGGACGAACGCGCCGACATGCTGGAAGAGATCGGCGCTGCGTCAATTGAAAATCTTTTCGATTCGATCCCGCAAGAACTAAGACTCCGCGATCATCTGAACGTTCCCGCGGCGATGCCTGAGCTTGAGCTGCTGAAGCGTTTTGATGAGATGGGTACGCGAAACCAGGCGGCGCGGCGCATCAGTTTTCTCGGAGGCGGGGCCTACTCGCATTACATTCCAACGGTCGTTGATTCGCTGCTTTCGCGCTCCGAATTTTTCACCGCGTACACCCCGTACCAGCCGGAAATTTCGCAAGGCACGCTGCAATCCATCTTCGAATTTCAGACGTTGGTGTGTCAGTTGACTGGCATGGACATCGCCAACGCCTCGATGTACGACGGCTCGACGGCGATGGCCGAAGCTGTGTTGATGGCTGAGCGCGTGACGAAACGAACCAAAGTGATCGCGTCTTCGGCAATTCATCCGCAGTACCTCGAAGTCGCGCACACCTACGTGCAACACGCGGGCATCGATTTAGAACACGCGGTTTATTGTGCCGAGTCGGGCACAACTTTGCCCGAGAGCTTGTCGGGTCTCGACGACCAGACCGCCGCCGTCGTGGTGCAGTCGCCAAACTTTTTTGGTTGCATCGAAGACTTGGCCGCGCTTGCCGAAAAGGCGCACTCAGTCGGCGCGTTGCTGATCGTGACCGTAACGGAAGCGATGTCCTTCGGACTGTTGAAGTCGCCCGGCGCTTGTGGCGCCGACATCGTCGTGGCCGAAGGTCAATCCTTCGGCGTGCCGCTCTCGTTCGGCGGGCCGTACGTGGGACTGTTCGCGACGCGCGACAAGTACGCGCGCCAAATTCCCGGGCGTTTGGTCGGCGAAGCTTACGACAAGAACGGCCGCCGCGGATTCGTTCTAACTTTGGCCACGCGCGAGCAACACATCCGCCGCGAAAAAGCTACTTCAAACATCTGTACAAATGAAGGATTGATTGCGCTGGCCGCAACGATCTATCTGGAAACGATGGGACGCCGCGGGGTGCAGGAGGCCGCGCGACAATGCGCACAGAAAGCTCATTACGCCTCACGTGAGATCGAGAAGCTTGAAGGGTTTTCGATTCCCTTCTCGGCGCCTTTCTTCAATGAATTCGTTGTGCACGCGCCGGTTGATGCCGCGTCGTTGCTGGAAAAACTCGCGAGCGGTAAAGGAATCGACGGCGGGATTGCTTTATCGAGATTCGATACCGCGCGCGCAAATGATTTTCTGGTTTGCGTGACAGAGACGAATACGAAAGAGCAGATCGACGCGCTGGTTGCGGGCCTTAGTTCGTCCACCAAGCTGGTTTAGATACGAATTAATAAATGGCATCAAACATCACCAAAGTCACCAATCACATCAGTCCCAACGAAGCGTTAATCTTTGAGCGCTCGCAACCGGGCCGCGCAGGCTTCAGTCTGCCGGCGCTCGATGTCGATGAATCATCGATCGATGAAATCATCCCGCGTGAAATGCAGCGCGAAGATGCCCTCGAAGGCATGCCAGAGGTCACCGAAGTTGACGTAGTGCGCCACTTCACGCGCATGTCCACTTGGAATTATTCAATTGACCAGGGCATGTACCCGCTGGGCTCGTGCACGATGAAGTACAACTCGCGGTTGAATGAAAAGGTCGCGCGCATTGCCGATTTCGCGAATCTTCATCCGCTCGCTTCCGAATCGGCCGCACAGGGCGCGCTCCAGGTCATTTACGAACTGCAACAGCATCTCGCGGAAATCACCGGGCTGCCGGGCGTGTCGCTGCAACCGGCGGCGGGCGCGCACGGCGAAATGACCGGCATCATGATCATCCGCGCGTACATCGACGCGCGCGATGGCAAAGAAGCTTCGGCGCAGCGTCGCACGATGTTGATTCCCGATTCGGCTCACGGCACGAATCCAGCGTCGGCGCACTTGTCCGGCTTCACGGTTAAGACGATCAAATCCACCGCTGAAGGATTGACCGATCTCGATCATTTGCGCGAACTCTGCGCGCACGGAAACGTGGCCGGTTTGATGTTGACGAATCCGAACACGCTGGGCCTGTTTGAGCGAAACATCCAGGAGATTTGTCGCATCGTTCACGACGCTGGCGGGTTGGTTTACATGGACGGCGCGAACATGAATGCGCTCGTCGGCATCGCGCGACCGGGCGACATGGGCGTCGATGTCATTCATTTGAATTTGCACAAGACTTTTTCGACGCCCCATGGCGGAGGCGGGCCCGGCTCTGGTCCATGCTGCTGCACGAAAGAGCTTGAGCCTTTTCTACCTGTGCCCCGCGTAGTAGCATCGACTTCAGTCGGTGACTCTGATAGCGAACACAGGCTGAAGCCTATGCTACGGCTCGATTACGACTACCCGCAATCAATCGGCCGCGTTAAAGCGTTTCTGGGAAACTACGGGATGATGCTGCGCGCGCTGGCGTACATTCTCACCCATGGTTACGACGGGTTGTTGGAAGCAACGCAGGCTGCGGTGCTAAACGCGCGTTACATCGCGCACGGCTTGCTGACGGATTATGACAAGCCTTTCGACAGCGATCCGATGCACGAAGTCGTCTTCACCGACAAACGCCAGGCGCGCAAAGGCGTACACACGCTCGACATTGCCAAGCGCCTGATCGATTACGGCTTCCATCCGATGACGATTTATTTTCCGTTGATTGTGTCGGGCGCGATGTTGATTGAACCGACTGAATCAGTCGGTCGTCAGGAACTCGATCAATTTATCGAGGCCATGCGATCGATCGCGAAGGAAGCCGTCGAAGATCCTGAGCTGGTACTCAACGCGCCGCATTCAACTCGCGTCGGCCGTTTGGACGAAGCCGCTGCGGCGCGCAAGCCAGTGTTGCGCTGGAAACCTGCGGCTACGGAATCTGCCGAATCAAGATCAACTGCCAGTCACAGTTCATAAGCAGCGCTGCGACTTAAAGGAGAACTTACATGTCCGCACAAGTTCAACCATGGAGCGGAATCGAAGTTGAGACCAGCTTCTTTCCGCTTTCATTCTTTCTTTATGCCTGCACTCCGAGAATTGTGATTGATGGCCAGGTCAATTTGCGGCCCTGGGGTAAGCATAACTTTCAGCTCGAACCAGGCATGCACAACGTGAAGATCTTTTTCCACTACATTTGGATGTCCACGTGCGGCTTCAATCAGATGAACATTGTCGTCCAACCAAATTGCGTGCACCGCATCAAGTACGAGATGGGCATATTTATGTTTTCGCCTGGATCGATCCGCGAGGTGCCACCTCCTTACAGATTTCAGTAAACCCTCAAAGCAGGAGTCAATGAAATGTTAAAGTCCGCATTGCAGCTACGTCGTTACTTGGCCATCAGTTTTGTCTGCATCTTTGCGCTTTCGTCGATTATCGGCCAGGGCGTGAAGCAGAAAATTCGTTTCCCGCGCGGTTCTTCGTCAGCGACCGTACACGGCGCTGTCGTGCGGGGCGATCGCGATCGTTACTACCTCAGCGCAAGTAAGGGCCAGACGATGTCGGTAAAAATAACTTCGGAAGAAGATAACGCGGTGTTCCAAATTTTTCTTCCGGGTGAAGAAGACGCTCTGCCGGGAGCGGCCGACGGCGACGATGCGAAGGATTGGTCAGGCGAACTGCCGAAAGATGCGGAATACGTCATCGTGGTGGGCGGCACGCGCGGCAATGCGAGTTACACTCTGAAAGTTTCGATCGAGTGATAGCACAACTCACGCCTCCCACTCAGCGTTCTTTTTGTGATCGTCGATGCGGCCTTCCGCCGGAACTCTCATTAACGCCAACCGCTCAACCACGCGTCCGTTGATCAGATGTTCTTCTACGATTTCATTCACATCTGATGATCTAACTTGTGCGTACCAAATGCCGTCCGGATAAACCATCACGGCAGCGCCAATCGCGCAGAATCCGACTGACGCACACTCAGTAAGAACGATCGAACCGCGGGGATTTTTTCCCTTCGCCTCTTTGCCAAAGAGAATCCCGCGCGCTTTTAGTTCCCGCTCAAAGGCGTCGCGCACTTCCGCGCTGTCGCGCGCCGAGCACGACTTGCCCGTGCAAACAAACACATGATGGCGAATCGGCGCGGTGGCAACCGGCGCGAGATCGCACAATTCTTCACGATTTTCGATGAATTCTGTCGTAGCCATGTTCGGTTTCTATGCTAACACGAAGCGCGTGCTCTTCGTCTGTACGGCAGAGACGCGCGAGCCGCGCGGGCGCAGCCGTTCTTGAGAATTAGAATCTTTGCGCGCGATGCGATTCATTGTAAGATTGATGCGAACGGGCGACCGCCTGACCGACCGCAAATGACTTTGGCGGTCTTAGGGGCGGGCGCCTGATTTAATATTCCGCGTGAAAAATTTTCGCAACATCACTCAAGTCCGGCAACCGCGCGAGTCCAACGGCCTGGTAATTCACGTGTCGTCGCTGAACGACCGATCCACCGAAGTCGTCATGGGCGAGCATGTGCGCATCGGCACCGCTGAGGACTGCGATGTCAAGATTCGTTTGCCGCAAGCCGCCGCTTCGCCGGGCAACGGTACTGTGATTGAGATGACGCGGATTGAAGGGACCTATCGGATCACCGGCACCGATCCGGCCATCGATGTAAAGCTGAACGGCAGAGAGATTAAACCGAATAAGAGCATCAGCGACGGTGATGAAATTTGGATTGGACCATCTGGTCCTTCGATCCATTTTTTCCCGATCACGTCGAATGCAGCGTTGGTTCCGGGCCGTCGTGGCGGCGCGCACGTCGCGCCGTTCATCGAGCAGGCCGCGATGGAAGCGTCCGCGACCGCCCGCCGTGACGACGCGAAGATTTTCCTGCGCGAATTCACCCGCGAACTCGTCCGCGAGATCAATCCCAGCACCAAAATCATTCTGTTTGCGATCATCATTTTCGCTGTCGTCGGGGCGCTGTACATTGGCTTCGCGCAATTCAACGAAGCGCGTCGCAGCCGGCGCATCATCGCGGAACAGCAAGAACGCCTAATCGCGCAACAAAAACAGTTAGCCGAAGCGAACGACAAACTAGGCGAGGTTATCAAGTCGAACAACCAGGTTATCAAGACGATCTCTCTCGGCGAAAATCTGCGGGTCAATTACGGCAGCGGCGTTTGCCTGATTTCCGGTTCGTACATGTTTGTCGAAGCCGGCACTGGACGGCCGCTGCGCTTTCCGGAAACTCAGACGACGGAGCAAGGCGGGACTGTGCAAAGCAGCGGCGAGCAACCCGTGCTCACCCCGGAAGGCCGCGGGGCGATCGCTGAGTACGAATTTGTCGGCACCGGCTTTCACACCGGCGATGGTTACATCCTGACGAATCGACACGTGGTGCAGCCGTGGCTCGCTGATGAACGCGCGCAGACGCTGAACAGCTCAGTCAACGGCAAACCGAGACTTAAAAAATTGGTCGCGTTCTTTCCGGGCGTCAGTCAGCCTATCACTCTGAAGTACAAGCAAGCCGGATCGAGCGAAGACGTGGCAGTCTGCACCGTCGATACGAAAGACATGCCGCCGAAGATTCCGGTGCTCCCGCTCGACAAAGGCTCTGATTCCGTCGCGGTGGGCAGACTCGTCGTCACGATGGGTTATCCTTCCGGTCCTGATCGTTTGCTGGCGATGTTAGATCCTAACGAAGCACAGGGAATTCAGAACCGCTACGGCACGGCGGAATCGCTACTGGGCTATCTGGCCCAGACCAAACACATTCAGCCGCTGACGACGCAGGGCAACATCACCGATCTCGACGCGAAGCGAATTGTTTATGACGCGCGCACGGGTGAAGGCGGCTCCGGCGGTCCGCTCTTTGGTCCATCCGGGCGAGTAATCGGAATTACGTTTGCAATCTTTACCGAAAACACTGCATCAAATTTTGCGGTGCCAATTCATTACGGAATTGGATTGCTCGAAAAGTCGGGCTGGACCGCTCCCCCCAATCCCGAAACCGAGCAAAAAGAAGTTGCCGCAGGTGCGCCAAAATAGTGTGAGTGGTTGGCATGATCGTTGCTCGTTTCCGGGCCTTCAGTAAAGAATTTCGAAATTTGATTTGAACACGCTGTCGGAACATCGCTCCATTTGGAACGTTCTAGACAATTGGATATTTGAGGCTGCGCCTGATAAATCTGTCAGACTGTTTGAGATGACCTTTCGCCCCGCACTTTTGATTCTTTGTGTAGCGCTCTGGTGCTTTAGCTCCTCGGCCCAGACGGCCTCGCAACTCCTCGTCAACGCTGACTCGACCAAAGTCGGAGCGCCTGCCAATGAGCGCCCGCGTACTGATTCGCTCTCCTCTGATGAATCAAAACGCGGCACGCCAGCAAAGGACACTTCCGAGAACGGCAACCCGCCTCGAACGAGCGATGTGCAATTTCGCGAAGAGCGAATGCCAATCGTCGGTGGCGCCGAGTTGGTCACGATCTTCGGGAAACTTGACGGCCTGAAGTCGCCATCTTCCACGGCGCCAGAGGTTCCCCTGCTCAGCGTGGTGCGTGACACGCTCACAGACAACGATGCCGAAAACGATCGGCTGCGTTACGTCTGGGTGTTGACTTACACGCAGCCAAACTTGATGAAGCGAATCGCGTCGGCAATTCCCTTTCTCTACCAACATGTCGGTAACCAAACGCGCGCCTCGAACGGCCCGCCGAAACCGATTCTGGATCTGGCGAACCCCAGCCTGCGAACCTGGAACCATTTTTTCTGGACTGGGATGCAGCGCGTTTTTCTCGACAGCTACGGCATTCCGATTAAGGCCTCGACCCGAACGTATCGACGCAACGCGAGCGACTATCGGTCTGGTCACGTATTGCAGGCGCTTTCAATTCTCGACAGTTACGAGAAGTTACGGCAGCGAAGCCGTGACGACAATGAATTGCTTGCGCTCGGGAGTTCGACCAACAGTGTAAATGCGAACGGGAGTGTCGCCGACACTTCGACGCCGCTTTCTTATGAGCTGACGCCGGCGTTTTCCCCGGGTGAAATGCTCGAACTGCGCGCGCGGCTTATTTTGTCGAACAGCACTTTCGGCGGTTTGTTGGGCCCGGACAAATTCGCAGGCACCGTTATCAAACGCACGATGACGTCGGTTGATAACGCCGGTCACAACTGGGAGATGTTGCGCCAGCGCGCCGAAGCCGAAGGTTTGTATTTCGAACCGCTGACGATGCCCGACGGTCGCGCTACCCACGCGATTCTTTGGGTTGCGAAATCCGATTTGCAGGCGCAACCTAACCGCGAGTTCCACGATCGCTTTTTGAATATTGCGAACCCGTGGAAAGACAAAAGACTGCGAAACTGGGATGGCTATTCGCGAGTTTCGTATTTTGATAACGAGAGCCGGCGCGCCGCCGCCACCGACCCGAAGGCGCGGCCGATCGAAATGATTCCGCTGGCACTTTACGGTTTGGATCATCCGAAGATTCCGGCGCTGCTAATTGATTTTCGCGACAACCTGAATCCCAAGAAGCGCGAAATGTCTCGCCGTTTCTTCACGGACGTTACGAAGAATATTTTTTCGCTTTCCAACTTCGGGAATCTTCCCTATTTTGCCGGCAAGAGCTTTTATGATTTCGTTACCGGCCGCCGCGGCATGGACGTGAATCAACCCACGCGCCTGCGCAGTTACTCGGAATTGAAGCTGCTGCTCTCGTTCAATTCATCTCTCGAACCAAAGCTGCGCGACGAGATCGAGCAGCGTATTCAGACCGTTTCGCTCAACCCGCTAAACAACAATAACGTTTCCGAGGTGCAACTCGCGCGACAGCAGTACGACGCCCTCATCGACTTTGCGCGGCGGCCAGACGGCCTATCCGCGAAGATCGAACGCGATCGCCGTGCGGAGATGGCAACGCTCGAGCATGGCCGCACGGCGCGCTTCTTTTTCAATCTTGGTAACGTGCTGACTTTTGGCCGTTATGTCCATCGCGAAGAAGCCACTCCGGAGTTATACCGACGTCTCGAAAACGCGCGTCGCGTCGAACGACACACGCAGTTCCTGGCCGAGGTTGCGCGATCTTCGCCGCAGGCGGAGGTCGCCTGGGACGTCGATATGGTCAAGCGCTCGTTGAAATTCCTGGCGGAGCAAGGAACAGAGGCAAAGGCTTCCACGGCAAAAGCGGTCGGCGCAGTTTTCCAAAAGACTAATGATGAAGAAACGCGACGTCTCTGTCTCGACGCGCTCTCGAAAATCAACGATAAGACTGCGCGCGCCGAGCTGCTGCGCGCTTATCAACGACAAGCCACGGAGTCGGAACTGAAAAAGGAGATTGCCGAACGCCTGCGCAAAGCCGTGGCTGCCGACGCTAGCATCAAACCCAAAGAAGCCAGCGCGTTGTTGAATCAGATCGGATCTCCGTAATTGCGAATTTGGAGTGCGCCGGCTCGACGGCGCTTTTCATCGGCCGCGTAGCGGCGAAATGTTTATAGCTGATGGGTCTTAATAGTTTTTGTCCTCGAGCGAAGCGAAGTGCGACGCATCTCGTTTCGCTCGAATTCGTTATGAGGAGAGCCGCGCGGCGCTATAGGCATTCGGCGGGTACGGCACTTCACGACGCTTTGCGCCGGACTGCGGCGGGCATCGCGGCTCTCGCTTTCGTATCAATCCTTGGCCTAACTCTAGCCTCAGCTCAAACGAAACGCGTCGTCATCCTCAGAGTTGACGGCTTGCCGTACGAGATGATCGATCGCTTCGCGCGTGAGCGCGATCCGGTTACCGGCAAGAGTCGGCTTCCCTGGTTCGACCATGTCTTCTACAACAACGGCACGCGCATCACGAACTTCTACGTGCGCGGCATGAGCTTGTCGGCGCCTTCGTGGTCTTTGATCGACACGGGCCAGCATCTGCAAATCAAAGGCAACGTCGAATTCGATCGAGACATTCTGCACACGTACGACTATCTGAACTTTCTGCCTTTTCTCGTTAAGCAGGCGACGCGCGGCAACGTCGATATGCCGGGCACCGAAGTTCTCGACACGATTCGCGTGCCCATTTTGATTGATGCTTACGACAATTATCAGCGGAAGCTGGGTTCTCAGCTTTATGGCCGGGGCGCGCCGATTGCGCTGTTGCAGCGAGCCGCCGAATCAAAATTTGTCCGCAATCCTATCGATCTGGCGGCGGAGTTTGTGAGTGGTCTTGAGACGCGCAACATCGTCTTCGATCAGGAAGAACGAGAACTGATTCAAAAGCTCAACGATCCAAAGGTGCGCTATCTCGATCTGTTGATGATGACGTTTGATCATACGGCGCATCACAACAACGATCGTGATTCGCACCTGCATGCCTTGCAGGAGATTGATGGGCTGGTTGGCCGGCTCTGGACTGCAATTCAAAAAAGCCCCATGGCTAACGAGACGGCGTTCCTGATCGTTTCCGATCACGGCTTCAACACCGACGAGAACGTGATCAGCCAGGGATTCAATCTCGTTCGGTTGCTTGGCAGCGCGAACGGCGGCGGGCATCACGTCATCACGAAGCGCCGTCTGCTGATGGATTTTTCGGTTAAGGCGGTGAATCCGTTTGTGCCGCCGATTACCACGACGGCTTCGCAATCCTATTATTTGAAAAATCAAAGCACGGAATATCCCACGGCGCTGCTCGACTTTGATGGCAATGAACGCGCTGGGCTGCATCTGCGCAACACGAACCTGAACTTGATTCATATTTTGTTTCAACAGCTTCAGCGAAAGGATCTTTCGCCGCAGATGCGGGCTGCGGCAACCGACGCTTTCTTCGCGGCCATCGATCACGATCGCCAGTATTGGCAGGACGATCTCGATAAGTTCGATCGGGAACTTGCCGCGCTCGGCCGCGCGGCTGAGAAGCAACGCGAGCTGTGTCTCGCACAGCCAAAGAAGTTCTCTCCCGAAGAGATTGAACTCGGCCGCGACGACAACGCACGTCGCATCTGCATTCAGTCGAAACAGTGGACTGAGTTCCAAACGGCCTACGGCGGATATGTGACGACCATGCGCAAATTGCTTGCGCTGAAACCTGAGTCGTTCGATGCGACGAAACTGAAGATCGAAGAGATCATGCCCAGGGATTCGATGGGCAGACGCAATTCAATTCACGATCTGCAAAACTATGTCGTAAGCCTTTCCAAAGACGGTCTGGTGTTGAAGCAGGACGGTTCACTCGATCTTGGTCGCAGCTTCATTCGCCTAAATTATTTCGACCTGCTGCACGAGCAAACAGTGCGCAACAACGTTCAGGCGGCGGTCTCAACGCATCCAATCGACTTCATCGCGACGCGAATTCCGCTGGCGGCGATCGCCTCAGCGTTACCGGATGATGCGAAAGCCGACAACGATCCGGTGTGGCTTTATGCAGGGAAAGATCGCCAGGCGCTAATCATTCCGCGCGGCGAATCGACCGGCCAGCTTCGACTTCGTTACCTTCCGATTGCCAATCTGACGCAGGACGCGAATGGTACGATTCACTTCGATCGCGTCGATTGGAAAGCGGGTTTACCACTGAAAATGTTGGAAGATCCAAGGCTGGACGTCGGCGAAATCAATCGCGTGGCCTGGTTGGATGAATGGCATACCGACGTTGAATGGTTGCACGCGCTGCACAAGACGCAATACTCTAACGGACTGATTGGCTTGCATGAACAGTTTACGCAGTTCATCGCGCCGGGCATGGACTCGGACGCGCCGCATCTTTCCGCCGACGAGCGAGAGTTGCGCGAGTTTCATCGCCGTCAGCGCCGCCTCTGCGAAAGCGATCTAATGGTCTTTGCAAACAATCATTGGAACTTTGACGTGCGCGGATTCAATCCCGGAGGTAATCACGGTTCGTTGTTTCGCATCTCGACACACTCGACATTAATGTTCGCGGGTGGAGACAACACGGGCATTCCGCGCGGCCTTGCCGTGATTGAGCCGTACGACAGCTTGAGCGTCGTGCCGACCGTGCTGGCTATGACAGGCCGACTCGAAGGCGACAATCAACCTGATGAATCGCTGGCAAAGCGTGGCTTCATACGATTTCCTGGTCGAGTCATTACGGAAGTCACGAGTCGCGAGTCAAGAGTCATGAGTAAAGAGTCGGTAGTCTCTAAACCCCACTAAGAGGAGAACAAAACGATGGCCGCGTTCAAGAAATTTGAGGACATTAAGGCATGGCAAAAAGCTAGAGAGGCAACAAGGGAAACCTACAAGCAGACTTTGAAAACAACCTTCGCCAGAGATTTCGGACTGCGCGATCAGATCCAGCGTTCAGCGGTTTCCGTAATGGCCAACATCGCAGAAGGCTTCGGCCGGCATTCGGATAGAGAGTTTGCCAACTTTCTAAATGTGGCTCATGCGTCCATTTCCGAATCTCAATCTCATCTCTATGTCGCTTTCGATCTTGGCTACATAGACCAAAATAGCTTTAGAAAACTCTACGAGATGTTCGACGAAGTATCCCGCATGACAATGGCGCTTGCGAAACATCTGCGGACGCCCAGAGGATGAACTTGCAGTCCGACTCACGACTCACGACTCACGACTCGCGACTCGATACTCGCGACTCGATACTAGCGACTCAAGTCGCTAAGCCTTCCCGCGCCAAGCGCTCGGTTGCGTGGTTGCAGCTAATTGCGTTTCTGCTGGGCGCGCTGCTCCTCTTCTATTTAATTCGCGCCGTCGGCGTCGATCCGATCTTTTCCGCTCTGGGCCGGGTCGGGTTTGGTTTCTTCATCGTGGTGGCTGCCAACGGTTCGCGGCATGTACTGCGCACGATCGCGATGCGACTTTCGGTTGCGCCTGAGCATCGCCGCTTCAGCTTTCTGCAAGCCTTTGCCGCACGGCTCGGCGGCGAGTCAATGAGCTTTCTGACGTTCGCTGGCCCTCTCTTAGGTGAAGCGACAAAGGTCGCGCTGTTGCGAAAGCGAGTTCCGCTGGTGCATGGTGTGCCAGCGCTGGTCGTTGACAACCTGCTCTACAACTTGTCGGTCGTGCTGGTGATTTTTGGCGGCGCGGTGTTGATGCTTTTCGCGTACCCGGTTCCGCCCGTCGCGCGCGAAGTCCTGATCGTAATCGCGTCCGTAGCTTTCCTGGGCATGATTGCCGCCGCCATGGCCACGCGCAGGCGCGTCACGCTCCTGACGAGCCTCATCGATCGTTTGGGCCGCCGCGGCGTTCGACCGAACTTTCTGCGCAAACGACGTCATCAGATCTATCGGGTTGAGCTAACCGTTTATGGATTTTACAAACGACGGCGCGCGGCTTTCTTCTCGATGATCGCGCTCGATCTCGCTTCGCATGTCACCAGCGTGCTCGAGGTCTTCATTACGCTCAAGATGCTCGGCCTGGTTCCTCGCGTCAGCGCCGCTTACATCATCGAATCGCTCACCAAGGTTATCAACTTTGCCTTCGCGTTCGTGCCCGGCACGATTGGCGTTTATGAAACCGGCAACGGAATAATTCTGCGCACGCTTGGGTACACGGCGGCGACTGGCGTCGCGCTGGCGATCGTGCGCAAGGCCGCGATTATTTTTTGGACCGTCATCGGAGTTTTCATCATCACCACCCGCACGTTGCCCAACGCCTGGGCGCGCGTGCTCGACCGCAGTCCGCGTCTTCAAAAACTCATGGATAGCTTAGTGCTTTCGAATCTCGCTCATCGGCCGGCGCGCACCGCAGTCAGCATCGCCGGCATTGCTTTGGGGGTCCTGCTCGTAGTCTTCACCGTCGGCTTAGCGCACGGCCTTTTGCGCGAACGCGGCAAACGCGAAGCTAATATCGGCGCGCAAATAATCGTGCGGCCTTCCGGCAGTTTCAGTCTCGGTGGCGGCCAATCGTTCACGATTCCGATCAGTCATGCGGCCGACGTGGCAAAGGTTCGCGGCGTGCGTACCGCGGTTCCCATCGGGCAACATCTCGACAAGAGCGATTCGGGATTCGGCACGCGCCTGATCGAAGGCATTCCTTACGATCAATATGTCGCGTTGAACAACCTGACGATTAAGGAAGGTCGCGGTGTGCAGAAGGGCGATGAGGCGATTATCGATCCCGCGTTTGCGCAGGAACTCAACGTGGGCGTCGGATCGACGATTCAACTTTACGAGCGCCCCTTCAAAGTGGTTGGAGTTTATGAGCCACCCGGCGGTGGCCGGGTGAAGATCCCGCTCGCAACGATGCAGGATCAAGTCGGCAGCGAGAATCGCTGCAATACGATTCTGGTTGCTTGCGACGATCCCGCGCAACAAGAGGAAGTCGCGACCAGCATCAAGGAACGCTTCCCCGACGATCAAATCATTCTCACGCGCGAGCTTCCAGAGCTTTACATGTCCAGCGTCCCGGCGCTCAACGTCTTTCTCAAAGTCGTCGTCGGCGTCGCCGCAACGATCAGCATGCTGGTGATCCTGCTCGCGATGTACACGACGGTCACTGAACGCACGCGCCAAATCGGTATCCTGAAATCGCTCGGCATGTCGAAGCGATCGATTGCCTGGGTCATCGAGCAGGAAGCAATTCTCGTCAGTGTGCTCGGCGTTTTCATCGGGGTGATGCTGACTCTGCTGGCGCGTTTCCTGGTGATGCGCGCGACGACTCTGACCGTGGATGTCGAACCAAAGTGGATCGTGATTTCGCTGGTGGTTGGACTCATCGGTGGCTCGATCGGTGCACTTTATCCCGCTCTTCGCGCGGCCCGTCAGGACGCGGTGGAGGCGTTGAGTTACGAGTAGCTGTAGCGCAAATTGTTAATTTGTGAATCGCAGCGCCGGTTGCCGTCCCTCTTCTTCGTTTTCCATTAATAATTCCAATTTCGCATTTGATTCTGCGCCAAGCGGAGGTAACAACGATCTTGACCAACCAAATTCGCTTTGACGACGGCGCTGCCTACGAACGATACATGGGAAAGTGGAGCCAGCTTGCCGGTGAAGCTTTTCTCCAATGGCTTGCGCCAAAATCAGGTTTGAGATGGCTTGATGTTGGCTGTGGCAACGGCGCCTTCACCGAAATGATCGTCGAGCGGTGTGGGCCAATCTCAGTCCAGGGAATTGACCCATCAGAACAACAGCTGGCTTATGCCCGGAAGCGGCCCGCGTCGCGCGTCGCCCAGTTTCGTCAAGGCGATGCCATGGCCCTGCCCTTCGTTGACGACACTTTCGATGTGGCGGTGATGCCGCTGGTGATTTTCTTCGTTCCCAATCCGGCGAAGGGCGTTGCCGAAGTGGCCCGCGTCGTCTGTCCGGGTGGCACGGTCACGGCCTACGCTTGGGACATGCCCGGAGGCGGCTTTCCGTACGAAGCGTTGCATGAAGAAATCCGCGAGATGGGCTTTGAAGTTCCCGTACCTCCGAACCCCGATGCGTCACGAATAGATACGATGTCTGAATTGTGGAGTGGTGCGGGTTTGGCTACGATCGAAACGCACGAGATCACAGTCGAACGCACATACACAGACTTTGACGATTATTGGACCACTATCCTCGGCGGTGCGAGCGTCGCTGCGACGCTGGCGGCGATGACGCCGGAGGATCTCGCTCTTCTCAAGGAAAAGATGCGGAAAGTCCTTCCGGCAGGTGCAGACGGCCGGATCACGTATGGCGCCCGAGCTAACGCGGTAAAGGGACTTGTCCGAAAATAGTATGAGAGAATCATGAGAGCTTTTCTCGCAATCGTCGGCGTGATCTTTGGACTGATAACAGTCGCACATGTATGGCGCATCGTGTTCGAGAACGCGAAGTTGGCTACCGATCCGATCTTTATTCTTCTCACGATCGTTTCGGCTGCGCTAAGTGCATGGGCTTTCGTTTTGCTTTGGCGTTGGCGAAAACGAACTTAAGCCGGTGAATATTCGCTTTTCAATTCTGCGGTTCTCCCCCACACCAACCGGCAACTAAAGTACAATGGTCAGCATGTCTCGGGCACGTATCATCCTTTTCTCTTTATTCTTGACTCTTCTGACTCCGTTTGCTGTATACGCCCAGACGTGGACCGCGAAACTCGATGACACGGTGCGCTTCTATCAGGCCACCGACGTCGGCGCGGTAATTGTCGGCACGAAGAAATCTGTTTACGCGGTGGACAGCATGACCGGTGACATCCTGTGGCGGCGCAAGGATTCGTCGATTGATGAAAACGACGTTGCGCCGGTTCCGGGCACAGATTTGCTCCTGCTCAGTTTCGAAAAAGATTCGCGCACGCGGATTGAAGCCGTCGATGCGCTCAGCGGCGACACGATTTGGCGCAGTGAGAAGTTGCGCGGCGCGGTGATGCACGTCGCGGTTGAAACTGAAGGCAATCTACTTGCGGTCGTGCTCGCAAAAGACGCGAAAGGATCGGCCCGCGAAAATTTCAAACGAAAGCCGGTGGTGCATGTCCTCGACCTCACTTCCGGTGATGAACTTTGGAAGCATGAACTCGGGAGCGACATCGAGATGATGCCCACGCGCTGGCCTGACAACGAGAAGGACGACGTTGAATACAGTCTCGACAACTATCAGCCGCCGCTGTTTCTCGATGGCCGGCTTTATCTTTTTTACGAAGGCGCGACTTCGTATGACGCCCGCACCGGGAACGAACGCACGCGCGACAAGTTTCGCATCAACGAAGAGGGCCTGGCCCTGACTGAAGCGCCACCGGTCATCGACGAGAGTTTCATTTACACTTCGGGCCGAGGTCATGTGCGCGCCGTCTCTCGCGCGAATGGAAAAGTTGAATGGGAGGCGAAAGACCTCGGCGTGACGCCGGAATTGATCCTCGCGGGCAACGTTCTTTACGCACGCACCGGCGGCCAATTCACGCGATTGAAAGATGGAGAGATCGTCGAGCGCGGGCCATACGGGGTGGCGGCGATCGATGCTGCCAGCGGCAAGGTCCTTTGGAAATACAAAGGCGCAGACAAAGGAATCACGAACGTGGTCGTGCCGGATGCGGCGACGATCATGCTGGCCGATCACGATGACTTGATCACCATCGACGCGAGCAATGGCAAGCGGCGCTCAAGGGTTTCCCATCACATCAACAGACCTTCGTTCGCAATCTTGAACGAGAGCGGCAATGTCGTCATCGGCGGACGTGAAGAAATTGCCGCCTTCGATCGCACTGGACAAGAGAACTGGCGCGGACGCTATCCACCGCCGGGACGTGGCCTGCTCCGAACGATCGGATCGATCGCGGCGCGGGCCGCATCGCTTTACTTTCGATTTGGCGGAGTCGCCTCAACCGCGTTTCGCGGAATTCAGATTGCGCGCGCGGTGACATCGTTGACTTCGATTAGTTGGTCCGGGTTGGCGACGCGTTCGTCTTTCTCGAATCTCCAAAGCCTGGTCACCGACAGCGCGCACTCGTACGCGTTGAATCGTTTCAAAGCCTTCGGCGTCGCAGCCAAGGTTCCCTCGCGATTGCGCATCCCGGCGACAAGTTCGATCACGAACCCGATCATGAATCCTGCGGACGAAGTCCGTGCGCGTGTACGCGAGCGGATCGCGCAAAGCCGTCCAAAAAATGTCGATGAGCGCCTGCTTGATCGGCTTGATCCGGCGCATCAGTTGGATCGCCTGGCGCGATTTCTTTGGCATCGAGATCGGCTGGCGACGCTGCGCGGCAACTGGATGTATTTCTATACAGATTTGAAAACCGGCGGGCATGGCCTCGCGGGAATCAACATCCAGGACGGATCGTTAGATCGAGAATTGCGACTGGGCGATCTGGACGAGCGATTTATTACCGATGAAGCCGCGGGCATGTTGTTCGCTGCAAATGGTAACCGGCTAGACGGGTACGCAGTGCGGTGAGGATCTGGACTTCAGTCCCCGATGCGTGGACAATGTCCCGAAAACAGTTTTGCTCTTCGCTTTGATTAATACATCGGCACGACTTCTGTTGGGTTTGGTGACGCTTGGCGCATTGATACCGAACTCAACCTTCGGCCAATTCGGCGGAAAGCCATACGAGCGATGGACGGAGAAAGAAGCGAGGGCGTTGCTGGTTGAGTCGCCTTGGGCGCAGACTCGGGCGGGACTCCTTAAGGGCGGGAAACTATCGATTTTTGATCCACGGCCCGACGATCCAGTCGATGACTCAGCTATTACGGTGCGACTGTATTCGGCGCCACCGGTCCGACAGGCGTTGGTTCGTCTCCGTCAAATAAAGAATCAATCTGAGATGAAGGATGCGAATGCCAAGGCCGCGATTGACGCTGAAAACAGATCTGTATTGGAGTGCTCTCGTTGCACCGACCAGTATGTGGTCACGGTTAGTCCAGGCCCGGGCAGTAGTCACAGCGTGCCCATGCGCTTTCAGTCTATGCCGTTCGCGCAGCTCAAACTCTACGTTTATATTAAGAACGAAAAGGGTGAGAAGCGCGAGTTGGTCGATTTCGTCAAACCGGGATCCTGGGATGGTGACTCTATGTTCATTTTTGCGCGGCTTAATTCCAAGGGCGAGCCTTTGATTAGCCCGGCCAATCACACACTGATCATCTCATTTGAACCGCGCCTGTTTGGCGCGTTTCCGCCGAGCCTGAGCAGGTTCGAGTTTGACGTTGGCAAAATGATGATCGATGGAAAGCTTGTTTTATAACTCGCAGACACGCCAGCGTATTCTCAGAAAGGACAAATAGAAGAAATGGCATACACACATCACGAACTTAAGCATAAGACGCTCGCGGAACTGCGCGACATCGCGAAGGACATTGATCACGAAGCTCTGCAAGGCTACACCCAACTCAACAAGGAACACCTGATCGTGGCGATGTGCAAGGCGCTGAATATTGACATGCATGAGCATCACCAGGTTGTCGGCGTCGATAAGGCAGCAATCAAAACCCGCATCAAAGCGTTGAAAGCAAAACGTGACGAAGCGATAACTGCGCACGATCATGCCGCGCTCAAGAAAGCACGCCGCGGCATTCATCGTTTGAAGAGGCAGATTCACAAAGCGACTGTTTGAGGTCGGATGGTTAGAATGAGTTCATCACCCGGTGATGGTGGAGCTTAGAACATCGGCTGGGTTGCCGACTGATTCTTCAAGCACCCGCGGCTTTGCAGGCCGCGAGTCTTTCCTGCAGAGTCATTAACTCGCGTCGGAGAATTGATTTCGAGATTGCCAAGCCGGTAATCATTTCACTGAAGACACCGCTGCGCGCAAAAAAGGAGTTGGCCACGGAAATTTTGAGTCGCGTGACGTCGAGGACTCGGTTGATTGTACTCAGCCAGATGACGTTCCTGACTGGCGCGTTGATGCCGATCAGGGAAATCGCTACGGCAGTAGCTGATCGCGGAATCCCCGTCTTGATGGATGCAGCGCACGGCATCAGTCTGCTGCCCGAAAAATTCTCCGACACTGGCGCTGCGATCTATACCGCCTGTCTGCACAAATGGCTGATGGCGCCAATTGGCACCGGAGTGTTCGCGGTAAGAACGCCATGGACCAAGAAGATTGGGCCGTTGCATCCCGCAGACGAATCGCTCGACGCTTCCATGCAGAAGTTTGAACAGACCGGAACGCGCCCGGCCGCTCCATTTCTGGCGATCCAGGAGTCTCTCGACTTTCACAAACTGCTCGGACGCGAACGAAAAGCTGCGCGACTCGAAGTGCTACGAAATAAATTGGCGAACTATGTTTTGGACGCGCCCGGTGTGAAGAGTCATACGACTCTCGATCCTGAACGCGATTGCGTGATGCTCGCGCTGGAATTCGAGAAGACCGACGCGGTGGCCCTCGCTGGCTGGTTGTTGAGCGAGCACCAGATTCACGTGACTACGATCGTGCGCGCCGGCATAAATGCGATCCGCATCTCGCCAAATGTATTTACCAGTCTGGGCGAGGTCGATCGCCTGGGAGCGATTCTAAGTAAGATTGCTCGCGAGGGCATCTGACCGCGGCGACGTAATATAAGTCATCAACATGAAGTCCAGCAGCTTAGCCATCTCAATTATCTGTATCGCAATTCTCAGTGGCTGCTCGTTATCCAAACTGAGCAAGCCGGCGAATTCGACGACCTCGCGGCAAACAAATGCTGCCCCAGGATTGATTGAGCGCGAGTCGCCGTCTGGCAACACTGGCCATCCTGACAACTCTGCTACCGGCACGCCAAGTCAATCTACCGAGGTCAAGGATGATCTGCACACGCCGGAAAAAGGCAGCAGCGAGCGCCAGGCGATCATGGACGCGCTGCGCGGCAATCAGAACGTGGTCTTTCAAGTTAACTATCTGAAGGTTCACAACGGCTGGGCGTGGGTGGACACGACGCCGCTCGACAGCAAAGGACGCGCGACGGCGGAAGGGGGCGCTAATCTTTTGCATTTCGAAAACGGAACCTGGCGAATCATGAATCTCTCGAAAGTACCGGAAGATCCCGACGACCCGATGGGACCCGACGATCCAAGTCCAACTTACATCCGAAACTTGATGAAGACCTTTCCCCGCCTTCCAAAAGATATTCTTCCCACACCATCAAACTAGCCTAGACGTCGCAGCAATTAGATCGATTGTTTCAGCCCATTGATTGACTTTCGAATCGAACTGGCATAGAAAACCTTCCGCAGTTTCCCTCTGACAAATTCATAAATCGAAAACGAGGTAGCTCAATGAAGCAAGCTATCAGTATCAACGTCAATGGTGTCGATTATCCGGGCGAAGTCGAGCCGCGCATGCTGCTCGTGCATTACCTGCGCGATGTGCTCGGACTGACCGGCACGCATGTCGGCTGCGAGACCTCGATTTGCGGCGCGTGCACTATTCTGATCGACGGTCAGGCGGTGAAGTCATGCACGATGTTCGCCGTGCAGGCCGATGGCTCGAACGTCACCACGATCGAAGGGCTGGCGGCGAACGGCAATCTGCATCCCGTGCAGGAAGGTTTCTGGGAATGCCACGGCTTGCAGTGCGGCTATTGCACGCCGGGGATGATTATGACTTCGACGCAGATCATCGATCGGAATCCCGATCCTTCACGCGAAGAGATTCGGCATGGACTCGAAGGAAATCTCTGTCGCTGCACCGGCTATCAACATATCGTCGAAGCGGTTGAATACGCAGCCAAGAAAGCGAGTGCATAGTTATGGCTGATAAGTACGTCGGAAAAAGAGTCAAACGGACCGAGGACCCGCGCTTAATCAAAGGTCTCGCGCATTATGTTGACGATATCGGTTTGCCTGGGACGCTTCACGTGGCGTTCGTGCGCTCGATGTACGCCCATGCGCGAATCACGGGCATCGACACCAGTGAAGCTTTGAAAGTTCCGGGAGTCGTCGCCGTTTACACAGGTAAAGACATCGCGACGAAGATTGGGCCAGTTCCCTGCGCGGCAGCGTTGCCGGACTTGAAAGTGCCGGATTATCGAGTACTCGCGACTGACAAGGTTCTGTTCGTCGGGCATCCAATCGCAGCCGTCGTCGCCACCGACAAGTACGCCGCACGCGACGCGGCCGAAATTCTATATCCCGGGGTCGAGTTGGAAGAGTTGCCGGCAGTCGTCAGCATCATCGACGGAGTACCTACCACGCCCGTCATTCACGAACACTTCGGCGACAACATCGCGTACAAGCTGACATCCGGCGAAGGTGACATCGAGGCCGCGATGAAAGCCGCGGATCGAATCGTCAAGCAAAAGATGATTCATCAACGGCTCGCGCCAATTGCCATGGAGCCGCGTGGCGTGCTCGCTCGATATTTTCCCGGCGAAGAAGAGCTGACCGTGTGGTCATCGACACAGATTCCGCACCTGCTGCGCACGCAACTCGCTTTGATGATCGGCATTCCCGAAAACAAGCTGCGCGTGATCACGCCGGAAGTTGGCGGCGGCTTCGGCTCGAAGCTGAATGTTTACGCGGAAGAAGCACTACTTGGTTGGATCTCGATGCAGCTTGGCAAGCCGGTGAAATGGATCGAGTCGCGCCGCGAAAACGTCGCCGCGACGATTCATGGCCGCGCACAAGTCGGCACTGTCGAAGTAGGGATAAAGAACGACGGCACCATCACGGGACTGCGTTACAACGTCGTCGCGGATCTCGGCGCTTATCATCAACTGCTGACGCCGGCGATTCCGACACTAACGGGATTGATGTTGAGCGGCGCTTACAAGATTCCGGCGATTCAGATGAACGTCACGGGAGTCTTCACTAACAAGATGTCCACCGACGCTTATCGCGGCGCGGGGCGACCCGAAGCGACGTACGTCGTCGAGCGCGTGATGGATGTCATCGCGCGCGAATTGAATCTCGATCCGATCGAAGTTCGCCGCAAGAACTTCCCCAAAGCCGATGAGTTTCCTTTTCACACCGCGACTGGTTTGGATTATGACAGCGGCGATTACGAAGCTGCGCTGAAAAAAGCACTCGATCTTTCCGGTTATCAAAAGCTGCGTGAAGAGCAGAAGAAAGCGCGCGACAACGGCAAGTTGATTGGCATTGGCTTATCGAGTTACGTCGAGATTTGCGCGCTCGGCCCATCGCAAGCGATGCCCGCCGGCGGTTGGGAAAGCGCAACCGTGCGAATTGAGCCGACCGGCAAAGTCACCGTGCTGACTGGCGCGTCACCACACGGCCAGGGACAAGAGACTTCGTTCGCGCAGATCGCTGCGGATGAAGTTGGCGTGGATCTCAACGACGTGACGGTCATTCACGGCGACACGGGCATTGTGCAGTACGGCATCGGGACGTTCGGCAGTCGCGCGACGGCTGTCGGTGGTACCGCAGTGCTGATCGCAATTCACAAACTTAAAGAGAAGGCCGCGAAGATCGCCGCGCACATGATGCAGTGCGACGCGTCGCGTCTGTCGTTCGAAGCCGGATGTTATTCAAAGCAGGAAGCCGCAGCAGCGGCGGTCACCGGCAAATCAGAACCGGTGGTTCCAGTCGGCGAAGGCCCGGCTGGTGCTTTGAATGAAGTGCCGACGCCAACGAACGGCCGCAACAAAATAACCATTCAGGAAATCGCGCTCGCGGCGCACATCGCGAAAGAACTTCCGCCGGATACGGAACCTGGATTGTCCGCGACTTACTTTTTCGAGCCGAAGAATTTCACTTTTCCGTTCGGCACGCACATCTGCGTCGTCGAGATCGACAAAGACACGGGTGAAACGAAGATCATCAAGTACGTCGCGGTCGATGATTGCGGCAAGGTGATCAATCCGCTGCTCGTCGATGGACAAGTGCATGGCGGCATCGTGCAGTCGATCGGGCAAGCGCTTTATGAAGAGGTTGTCTATGACGAACAAGGCCAGCTCGTCACGGGCGAGCTAATGGATTACGCATTGCCGAGGGCTTCGCAGATGCCGTGGTTCGATACTGATCGGACGGAGACACCTTCGCCCGTGAATCCGCTCGGTGTGAAAGGCGTCGGCGAAGCGGGGACGATCGGCGCAACCCCGGCGATTGTCAATGCGGTCGTCGATGCGCTGTCGCCTTATGGCGTCAAGCATCTCGACATGCCGGTGCGGCCTGAAGCCGTGTGGAGAATTATTCGCGCTCCGGAAGGGTGAGGTTCAGAGATGCAGATAAAGTCCATTTATTTTTTTGCAGTTGTTGTAATCCTAATGCTGGCGAATGCGTGCTCTAAGAGCACCGTCCAAACGGATAAGTCCATCAAAGAAGAACGGTCGTCGTCGGCTGAGTCTGGGCCCGTGCTGGCGAAAGCGATTGTCCGGATGAATGATGGCACTGCTGTATCAAAGAGAACATTTCAACTGGTTTCAGTCTCGCGCGACGAGAAAGGCGGATTGAAGCAGGTGGACATATCGTACAGCGTGACCAGTGAGACAGACGCTAATGGCAATCTCAGTTTCTCGGTCCCTCGTGATCAGATCTCGCCAGGGAAAGAATTCTCGTTTAACCTCATGTCGTCCGGTACGTACGGCGCTCCCATGATAATTAGACGGAAGGATGCCAAAGAATTCCTTACCTTCAAAGCGGACGAGAAAACCAAGAGTATTGACTTAGGTGAGGTGGTAGTGCCTTTGCGGTAAGGTGGAGGAGCCAAAATGATTCCAGCACAATTCGATTACGCGCGCGCGAACACGCTCGACGAGGCATTGAACCTGCTGGCGCAAAATGAAGACGCAAAGATCCTCGCCGGCGGGCACAGCCTGATTCCAGCGATGAAGCTGCGTTTAATGCAGCCGCCTTTACTTATCGACATCGGTCGCATCAAAGACTTGTCTTACATCGATGAAGCCGATGGGCAAATTCGCATCGGCGCGATGACGACGCATTATCAAATCGAATCGTCAGACCTTCTGAAGAGGATGTGTCCGCTGCTGCCCGAATGCGCGTCGCACATCGGTGACATGCAAGTGCGGAACAAAGGCACAATCGGCGGCAGTCTTGCGCACTCTGATCCGGCGGCCGATTGGCCCGCGGCTGCTCTCGCGCTTAACGCAGAACTCGTGGCCGTTAGCAAGGATGGCGAGCGCACAATCAAAGCTGATGACTTCTTCGTCGATCTGCTAACGACGGCTCTCAACCCCGGCGAAATCCTCCGCGAAATTCGCATCAATAAGAACGGCTCGTCACAGGCCTACGTGAAGATGCCGCATCCTGCTTCGGGCTTTGCCATCGTGGGTGTCGCCGCGAACCTCATCATGAACGGATCGAACGAATGTACGAGCGCGCGCATTGGCATCACCGGCGTCGCGGCGAAAGCCTATCGCGCCACTGGCGTCGAGAACGCTATGGCTGGCTCCCAACTCAATGAGGCAGCAATAGCGACCGCTGCAAAGCACGTTAGCGACAACACAGATATCAACGGCGACTTATTCGCTTCGGCCGATTATCGCCGGCATCTCGCTGCGGTTTACACGCGGCGTGCAATCCAAACGGCTGCTTCACGTGTGTGATTTCGTGGAGGTTCCCCCATGGCTAAGGTCGAAAGGAACCAGACCTACAACGTTACGATTGATCGCTGCTTTGAGGAGTTAAGCGACCTGCTTGCTAATCTTGGCGTGCGCGTTGATTCTTCCGACGCAAAGTCCAAGACGATCGCCGGTAGCTTCAAGGGAGCCGGTTCCAAAACAGACCCAACCGAAAGAGACTTGCCGATCGAGTGTCAATGCATGGTTATCAATCAAGAAGCGACTGGAGTGCGACTCACTTACAGAAATAGTGGCCAGTTAAATCGTTTCGTATCGCCTGATGTTACGACGAAGATGGAGAGTATCTTCGCCGCGCTTAATCGATCCTTGAGCGGTCGGCAAACGTACACCTCTGAAGAAGCCGCTCAACCAAGTTTGACACCGCCGCACTCTGCGGACGAGAAGACCATTCCTTCAATCGCCGAGTATGCAACCAGCCTCTATAAGTCGGGCTTATCTGATACTCAGATCGAAAGCCAACTCATCCAAAAAGGTCTGGACCTTCAGAGCGTCGGAATGATTATGAAAGATCAGTCGGCGCTGCGAGCCCAGGCGACCAGAGCTACGGGCGAAAGAAATATGCTGGTTGGCGCTTTAGTATTCCTCTTAGGGATCATCGTTACCGTCGTGACCTTTGCTGCCGCGGCAGGAAGTGGTGGAAGGTACATCGTGGCATGGGGCGCGGTTATTTTCGGCGCCGGTCTGTTTGTTCGAGGTCTTCAACAAAAGCAAGGAAAGCTTGGCAAGTAGGCTTTCTAAGATACAACTTCCTTTCCAGTAGGCATGAAGATCTCAGGAACTCACGAAATCCAAGCGTCGCGCGAACGCGTTTACGCCGCGCTCATCGATCCGCAAATCCTGCAACGCTGCATTCCTGGTTGTGAATCTCTCGAAGAAACCAGCGAGCACGTTTACATCGCGACGATGAAAGCCGGCATCGGCCCCGTCAAAGGCACCTTCAAAGGCAACGTTCATCTCAATGATATGCAGCCGCCCGAGCACTACCGCATGACCGTCGAAGGCAAAGGCGGGCCCGGATTCGTGAAAGGCACGGGCAACTTCAATCTGGCAGAAACAGATTCTTCGACAGTCGTGCATTACGAAGGCGACATGCAAGTTGGCGGCGTCATCGCCAGTGTGGGACAGCGCATGATCGAAGCCGCAGCGAAAATGCTCGCGGCGCAATTTTTCAAAGCGCTCGAATCTGAAATTAAGTCTTGAAGCCAGAGACTTCCTCATCTACTCTTCCTCCGTCGCATCATCAACAGCACACGCATCCCTGAAAGGAGACTTCATGGAATCCGCCAACGCGATAACTGAACTTCATTCACGCATCAGCAAACTCGAACAGCAGAATCGGCTGTTCAACATCGCCGGCATCATTGCTCTGCTCGCGGTCGGCACGCTCTTCTTCGTGGCCGCGCGGCCGCAGAACACTCAACAGGCTGAGAAATTTATTCTGGTTGATTCGGCCGGAAAGACGATGGCCACGCTGGGGCTGGACGGGTCCGGACGACCGGGCCTGAGCATCCGGGACAAAGACTCGGGCGAAGAACGCGCGTGGTTGGGCATGTGGGGAACGAACGAAGCAGGCCTCGGTTTCTTTGATAAGAAGGGTAATGAGCGCTCGCGGCTCGGCATTACCGCCGAAGATGTAACGCGCTTGAGTTTCTATGACGCCGCTGATCGCCAAAAAGCTTGGTTCGGAATTACGAATGGCGGCCAGCCGACGGTTAGTCTCTGGGCTCCTGATTTGAAACAGCGCGCTTGGATCGGAATCAGTGAAGGCGACAAACCCGCGGTGGCGATCGACGGCCCGAACGGAAAGTCACTCGTTTGGCTCGGCGTTTACAACAACGGTTTGCCGGGCATTTCGATTTATGACAGCAACGAAAAGGATCGCGCGTACATGGGTATCACCGCCAACGGCGAATCAGGCGTGAGCGTGAGCGATCCATCTGGAACCGAACGCGTCTGGCTCGGCATGTTTGGCGGGAGCGGTGGCAACGGCTCAGGCGTGGCTGCCAACGACCCGAGCGGCACCCAACGAGCTTTCTTCGGCATGGCGGCCGGCGGCCAAAAGGCGCGAGGCGTTCTCTATAACGCCAACAAAGTAGAAACGTGGAGCACGCCAGACCAATAGTTAGCCAGACTGACGCAATTTAATCTCTTAGCAGGCTGTGCCGCTTGTCTGACTTCTGTTTCTCTGTGAGCTTGAAGTTGTAGTCGTAAAACGCGTTGGCGAAATTGCCATACATCGGATTCGGCAACACGATAAAGTGAGTTCCGAATTTCGATCGATTCTGATCGGCGGCGTCCAAACGAGCCGCGACGGTCCGGCTTTTCTCGAAGACGGCGTCAAAATCATTCAGATCATCGCCCATCAACAAAACGACGTGATACTTTCGCGCGATCGTTTCGCGTCGTTTCGTCTTGCTTTCAATGACAGGGTCGTCGCGCATCAATAGCGTCTCGTCGTTGACCGCCGGAAACCCGAGCTTCTTCAGGTTGTTGGCCGTGGCCTCCTTCGCAGTTGTGACGCGATTCGTCACGTAGAACACCCGCACGCCGCGCGAGTTCGCATAATTCAGAAACTCAACCGCGCCGGGAAGTGCGGTCGCCCGCTCTTTCTGCATCCATTCTTCCCAGCCCTGGGGATAGCCCGTTTTTCGCTTCACGTTCTGCGCTTCGTAGGTGCTCGTGTCCCAAACCGTTTCATCGAGATCGACGATCAGCGCGCGCCGCATCCTGATGCGATGATTGCGCAAGTCGCGATCAAGCAGCATGCGCGCAAGGTTGTAGGCTTGATAACAAAGCGCGCGATGCTCGCCGGATTGCTGCTGCCAGAGAATTGCGAGAACTTCGTTTTCTTTGTCGGCGGGTTCTGGAGTCTGTGCGAAAACTGGAGCAGAAACCAGCGTAATCACTAGAACCAAAAGCCAACGGCGTGATGAAAAACTCTTTGTCATCGTCGTAAATCCCTCGCTACTAGATTACGTGGTCACACACAAAACGAGGCGGACATCAGCCCGCCTCAAAACCTCTCTGAATCTCAGCGCGGCTTCATCGGCCGGCCATTTCGCGTCGCGCCTTCGCAATAAAAGCCTCAACATCGGCGATGCTGCGCGGCAGCGCACCGGTCAACCACTTGCAGCCTTCAGGCGTCACTAGCATGTCGTCTTCGATGCGCACGCCAATGCCTTTGTATTTTTCAAAAGCTGGACGGATCGCCGCAATGAACTTTTCGTTTTCGGGCGTCTTCGGCAGATTGTCGAGCGCGTCCAGCCGCACATAGATACCCGGCTCATTGGTAAAGACCATGCCGGGTTCGAAGTTCCCACCACCAACATCATGAACATTCATTCCGAGCCAATGCCCCGTGCCGTGCATGAACCAGATGCGGTTTTGCCAATCAGCGTTTCGATCTGTGATCAAGCCCAGTCGCAACAGACCGTCCTTCACAACTTCCCTGGCTGCGCGATCAATGTCAGACAGACTCGCGCCGGGCTTGGTGGCTTTGGCGACTGCTTCCTGCGCGTCATAAACGATTTGATAAATCTCGGCCTGCTCTTTCGTGAACTTGCCGCTCACCGGAAACGTGCGCGTCACGTCGGCTGAGTAATGTTCGTATTCCGCACCAACATCCATCAGCAAGAGCTGTCCCGGTCGCACCGGCCCCTGCGATTCTTCGTAATGTAACGTCGTCGCGTTCGGACCGCACCCGACGATGTCGGGATAGCCCCAGTTGTCCGCGTTGCGCAACTTGAATGTGTAAGCCACCTGCGCGTCAACTTCATATTCCCACTTCGCTTGCGAAGCGAAGGCTTGCGCTCGCTGATGCGCTTCGATGCTGATGTCAATCGCGTGCTGCATTAGTTCAAGCTCCATCGGCGATTTCCGCAAGCGCATCTGCGCGAAAATTGGAAAAGCGTTTTGGATCGCGAAGCCGCTTTCTTTTGGCCAAGTCGAAGCAAACCGCTGCTCCTGACGGTATTCCTTGCTTTCAAACAGGCCGAGACTCTGCGGACTCGCGAGTAAATAAATCGATGCCTGATTTTTTTCCGCGGCTTGAAACAGCGTCGTGTCAGACGATGCGCCGGTCGAATTCGACATCAAGACGTTTTCCGATTTCGGCGCATAGACTTCGTGCTTCTGAACCGCTTTCACGAACGGATCGAATTCGCTCGCTTCCCAAATCTCTTTGATACCTGAAAGCTGCGCCGCTTCCTCGGGGCTATACATGTGGCCGGTCCACGTTTCGGCGGCGGGGCTACGACGCGGCACGAACAGAATCTCAGGCGTGGCGGCATTGCCCGGCATCAGCACCAGTGTGGCGCGTTTTTGATTCAGATTCGTCAGATAGAAAAGATTATTCTCCTGACGGAAAGGGAAATCGACATCGTTTGTATAAACCCGTGGCTCAGCACTGAACAGCACCAGCATCGAATTCTTCCCGATCGTTTCCGAGACGCGATGCCGACGCGCCGCCAACTCTTCGAGTCGCTTTGCTTGATCGAAAACCGGCGCAGGTGGCGTGATGCGAATGGCCCCGGGCGTTGGCGTATCGCCGGACGCGAACGAAATCGACAGCGAACAGACCGAAACAATGCTGATTGCGACTAAAGCCAGACTGAAATGCCGCTTAGTTTTTCTGATCATGATGACTGACAAGCTTGATTGTTTGTTTTGAATCCCGCGGACACAACTTTGAACTACGGTTCCGGCGTTGGTCGCTTGCCCGGCTTCGGATTTGGTGTGATGACGCGCGTACCGCCCTTTGGCCCAACGAAAATAACCGTACCGTCCGGTTGCTTGATCATTCTCCCGCCATTCGGAAGCGTGCGAATCTCAGGTGTCGGTCGCGGACGGGGCGTCTGAGGACCACCCGGGAATCGAAACGGATCAAAGTCGCCCTGCCGGGGAAACTGCCGATTTGGATCACGACCTCGATTCGGATCGCCATTTGGCTCACGGTTCGGATCGTGCGCCGGATCGGCCGGTTGCGGCAAAGGCTCGACCCTGACTTGATTTGTTTCAGACTTCTTCGTCGTCATCCGCTGCGAAGTCTCTGTCTTCGGCTTCTCAGTCTTTGCCTGATTCGCGTTCGACGCTGCGGGGCTTGAAGTCGCGACTGAGTTGATTGCCTGAGAAGGTTGAGCAACTGGTTGCGATTGAGTTGGGTTCTCGGTCAATGGCGCAGTTGCCTGTTGCTGATTTTGCCGATTGCGATAAGCAAAGAAGCCAGCGGCGCCTCCGCCAATTATCAATACCGCAATCGCGGCGGCGATCCATGGCTTCCAATTTCGCGCGGGCGGGAGTGCTCCCGCGGTGATCGTGCGCACGTTCGTCGTCTCACCAGCAACCAAAGTTTGCGCCTCGCTGGCGAATGAAGGCGCACCGCGCTGCGTCTGTCCGCCGGCGATCCTGGTTGCTGATTCAGACAGTACCGTGCTCGATCCGGCGAAAGTTGCGGGCGCGCGCGTTACTAACGTTGCAAGGTCCGCATCCGGATGCTCGGCCGCTACCTGCATCGCCTCGCGCATGGCACTGGCAGTGGCAAAACGATCGTCGCGTTTTTGAGACATCGCTTTTCCCAACACGTTCGCCACCGCGGCGCTGACTGCGGCGTTGACATGATTCGCGGGAGGAAGCGGATCCGGCAGACCGTTTACGATCGCTGACGCGCGACTCAACGCATCGGGAGGTTTGACGTTCGTCAGCAGATGAAACAGCGTCGCGCCCAGCGCATAGATGTCGCTGCGCGGATCGGTTCCCATTCCCTGGACCTGTTCGAGCGGCGCGTAGTTCGGTGTGTAACCAAAGATGCTCGCTGAGGTCGTCACCGCAGTCATCTGGCCTGCGGATCCTTTCGCCAAGCCAAAATCCAAGAGCACGATTTGCCCGCGCCCGGTTAGTTTCAGATTCTGCGGCTTGATATCGCGATGAATGATCTGCGGGTCTTGCGTGTGCAGGTAATCGAGTGCGTCGCAAAGTTGATCGGCCCAGCGGATCACATCTTCCTCTGGGAAAGCACTCTTCCTGTCCGCCAGCATCTCGGCCAGATCGACGCCGGCGATGTACTGCATCACCAGAAATTGCCCGTCACCTTCGTTAAAGTGATCGCTGACACGCGGCAAAGCCGGGTGATGAAGCCTCGCCAAAAGACGTGCTTCGCGCTCAAACTGCTTGCGCAATTTTTCATCGGCAAAAAGCGTCTCTTTGAGCGCGACAATCGTATCCAAACGCTCATCAACGGCTTCGTAAACCGCGCCCATGCCGCCTTGTCCAAGCTGCCGCACGATGCGATAACGGCCCTGTAAAATTGTTCCTTCTGTCAGCATTTCCGGCTATTTCAAACGAAGTTGGAGTCTACCATCTGTCCCACGCAAGGCCAAGACAGAGGGTTTCATTGGTATTAGCAATACGCTTTGGTCCATTGAAGATATTGTGAAGCTTCTTGATTGATGATATAAAAAAATCGCATCGTTCTCACAGCCTATTCTTATGGCTTCTCAGAATGAGTAAGAAACAAAAGGCCCTTTTAGCTCTCCAGATAGTTTCTGCTTTTATTCTCGCTGTCCTTCCCTTTGTTGATCAATCAAGGTTGTCTCGCTTTACAGGCGACAGCTTTGGCAGGGATTTATTTACTCTTCTTTATGAACATAAAACCGCTTTCGCAATTGTATGTGGAATTGTAGTAGCGATCGTTCCAGCGCTTAAAGACATTTTTTACCCTCGCACAAAGAACAAAGAAATGAGAACGAAGATCATGGATACGATGATGGAGGAACTATTCAAAGGAGATCGACAGAACGTGCGAATAACTGTTTTTAAGGACGCCAACCTCCTAAGACATTTATGGATTTACCTGATCTTGCTCGGTCGGAAAGCGAAGTCGTGGAAGCTCGGTTGGCCATCTTGGGGCAAGTATGTTTATGTTAAAGAGCGACAAGGAACTGAGTTTCCCCTTTCAAAAACATTTTTCTATTATTCGCCGCACACTCGAAAAAAATGCCAAGGGGTTGCGGGTATTGTCCGGCAAAGCCAAGAAGAAATTATTGTAAAAGATCTTCCCGATCTTGATCACATAGATTTGACGCGGCTAGACATGAACAAAAAACGCTCTGCCGACGTAAAGCTTGTGCGAGAGTACATGGAAAAAGGCCACATAAGGGACTTTGAGACTCTTAGAAGAGTTAATAGGCCCGCTCGTCACTTCTATGGTAATATCTTACAAAACAGCGAGGGTGCCTTTAGGGGAGTTTTAGTCGTAGACAGTTGGCAAGATCAATGTCCATTTGACGACGAATCCGTTATGAAGAGGCTTTCTTACTACCTGACATTGTTTGCACCGACAATGTAAAGGGAAAACGGAGAACTCTAAATTATGCCAGCCCTAGCCAAATCCTACGTACAGCGGCCTAGTTTCAAGCCTCATGATTTCTTAATCGATAAGAGAGCTAATGAGGTTAGATATGTTCCATCTAGCTTGGTCCCTACAGAAACTGTGGGCAATGTTGGTCCCACCCGACTAGACCTTCATTTTAGGTACATAACGTCTGAAAGTCCCGCGTCTAAGAAGCTCGTCTTCAAAGGAATAGAAATAGAGGTTGGAAAATTTACGCAAAAGATTCTTGCGATTTCGTTTACATATGATCCAACCTACCAAAGTCTCCTTCACGGGTTTGATGAAGCCGCAAAGAGCGTGAGAAAAGCTAGAGGTTCGCTATCAAAACCGTCAATTCAAAAGAGCTACGAACTGATAGCAGAATTCCTGGGGATAGCGAAAAATGACTTCAATAATCCTAAGATGAAAGCCGATCTGGAAAATATGTTTTTAGCCGCTCGCGAACAGAAACGTCGAGATTAAGGTTATTCCCCGCATTTCCCTCTTCGTTCAACAATGTCTTTCTGAAACTGCATCACCACCGGTTTCATTTTTGCTGCGCGTAAACATCCAACTTTTAGGACGTGCGAGCAACTTCAATAGTCTTTGCCGATTCCACGATTCGGCGTATGCTACCCGCACATGAGTCAGCCAATTTCGTTCGATCGTGACGGCGAAATCATCGACGTTACTCCGACAAAGCCGAAGCGACGGCGCTGGAAATGGCTGATCGTCGTCGCGATTATTTTGCTCTTCTTCGTCGCGTCTCGCGGCCTCTCAATTTACATCTCCGCACTCTGGTTTGGCTCGCTGGGATATTCGTCCGTTTTTTGGTTCATCTTCCGAGTCAAGCTTGAGCTTTTTCTGATCTTCTTAGTCGCCACTATTGCGATTCTGCGCGGCGGCTTTTGGTTGGTTGAGCGCACGTTCGCGTCGTTTTCATTCGGAAGGCGGACCGTCTTCATCAACCAACAACCGGTGAATTTTTCGCCCGCGCGTTTGTTGCGCCCACTGGCGTGGGTTGTCTCGATCATTGCCGGGCTCATTTTCGGAATTGGCATGCGCGAAGAGTGGCGCAGCTTTGCGCTGTACTTTCATCAGGCGCAGACCACGACGACGGATCCGATTTTTAATAAACCGGTTGGTTTTTATCTATTTTCGCTGCCATTTTACGAAGAGATTTCATCATGGCTCGTGTCGCTGACTTTCATCATTCTGGTGGCCACGGTGATTTATGCGGTATTAGCCATCACGCAGCAAGGAATCTCGACGTCAGGAGATCTCAGCAAAGCTCGCCGCACGAGTTTGACCGCGGTGTCGATCGCGCTTGCGCCCTGGTTGGTCGTTCTCGCGTGGCGGTTCGCATTAGCACGATATCCATATCTTTGGGGCGATCATCAAACCTATTCGGGCGTGACTTACGTCGAAGCGAATCATCTTCTCCCTGCTTACATGTGGGTTGCGGTTGCGCTGATCGTTGCCGCGCTCATTCTTTTGATCAATTCGTTCACGCTACGCAAGGTGCGCGTACTGATTGCGGCGCTCGCAATTCCCGTCGCCGTTTACATTGTGGGCACGGCAATTATTCCGACTTATGTCACGAACTTTATCGTGAAGCCGAACGAGTTGGGCCGCGAATCGCCCTACATCAATCACAACATCGCCTGGACGCGACGTGCTTTCGGCATCGACAAGATCGAGCAGCGAAACTTCGATGCTTCCATAACCGCTGACAACTTTGAGTTGCAGAATAATCGGCCAACGATCGACAACATTCGCCTCTGGGATTGGCGCGCGCTGAAAGATACGCTGACTCAGATTCAGGCGATTCGCACCTACTACGATTTCACTGATGTCGACGTCGATCGTTATGTGATCGGTGGTGAGAAACGCCAGATGATGCTGGGCACGCGCGAACTCAACGTCACGAAACTGCCGCCGTCGTCTCGAAATTGGGTCAACGAGAAACTGATTTACACCCACGGCTACGGCGTAACGATGAACACCGCGAACGGGTTTGATGCGGAAGGCATGCCGAAATTCGTTCTGTCGAACATGCCGATAGAATCAACCGCGTCGGAAATCAAGGTCACGCGACCGGAAATATATTTTGGGCAGGAGACTAACGACAACGTCTATGTGAAAACCAAGCGGATGGAGTTCAACTACCCGCAAGGCGAAACAAACAACCTGACAACTTATGAGGGTACCGGGGGCATTCAGCTCGGTGGGTACTTTCGCCGTTGGCTGTTGGCGTGGGGACTTGATGACTTAACCAAACTTCCGTTTTCTGACGACGTGACCCCTGAAAGCCGCGCGTTAATTCATCGAAACATTCGTGAGATAGTCGATGGCGTCGCGCCTTTTTTGATTTACGACAACGATCCATACATGGTCATCAATTCTGAAGGGCGCATGTTTTGGATCATCGATGCCTTTACTGAAAGCGCAAACTATCCGTACTCGCGTCACTATCAGGCAGGCGACAAAAACGTCAATTACATCCGCAACAGCGTGAAAGCTGTGGTTGATGCTTACAACGGCACCACAACTTTCTACGTTTTCGATCCAGACGATCCGCTGATTCAAAGTTATCGATCAATCTTTCCCGCGCTCTTCCATGATGTGAAGGACATGCCCGCTGATTTGCGCGCTCACGTTCGCTATCCCGAAACGCTGATCAAAACCCAGGCAGAGGTCTTCGGTTTGTACCACACCCAGGACACGAACTCGTTCTTTCAGCGCGAAGACTTATGGAACGTCGCGCGGCAAGTGAGTCTGGGTGACGACAAGCAGCAGCAGGAACAATCGATCGAGCCGTATTTTGTCCTCATGCAATTGCCCGGCGAAAACAAAGGCATCGAGTTCGTTGAGATTCTTCCCTTCACTCCTTCCAACCGTAACAACATGATTGGCTGGATCGCCGGACGCTGCGACGGTGACCATTATGGTTCCCTCATCGCTTATAACTTTCCGAAATCGCGCTTGGTCGATGGGCCTTTGCAGATCGAGGCGCGCATCGATCAAAACGCGCAGCTATCAGGACAGTTCACGCTTTGGAATCAGCAGGGCTCGCATGTGCAACGTGGTCATTTGCTGGTTATTCCGATTGGCCGCTCGCTGCTTTACGTCGAACCGATCTATTTGAAAGCCGAGCGCAGCCCAATGCCGGAACTGCGCCTGGTAGTTCTGGCCACTCAGGATCGTCTTGAATACGGATCCAATTTCGACGAAGCACTGAACAAGTTATTCGGCGAAAGCGCAAAGCAAGCGCCGACTCAATCTCCTCAGCCCGGCCAGCCCAAACCAAGCGCGTCTCCGCAACCGTCGCCAGGTCCAACCCCGAGCGGCCCGGCCAACATTCAACAGCTAATCAATCGCGCGATTCAGGAGTTCGATGAGTATCAGCGTCTCACTTCAGAAGGAAAGTTGGGTGAGGCAGGAAAGAAACTCGAAGAGCACAAACGTACCCTCGAAGAATTGAAGAAGGCAGGAGCTGTTAAGCCGCAGTAGCTATTTAAGCTTCTCCTGAAGCTTGCGCGCTTCTGCCACAGCTTCCTTGTATTCTGGCTCGTAATCGGGCGTGGCCTTCATCGCGAGCAGCGCATCGATTTGTTTCTGCGCGTCGCTATTGCGATGGTCCTGCGCGTAAGCCTCAGCCAGACGCAAACGGAGGAGCGCGTTCGTTGGCCCAAGCTTTACACCCTTCTCCAAATACTCGATTGCTTTCTGCGTGTCACCCCCGAGGATGCGCGGCGACTGCAGATAGACCTGGCCCAAAACCATGTAGGCGCTGCCTGACTGAAAGCCCTCATCGATCTTCAGAACTGTCTCCATCTCGCGCTTGATATCTTCAATCTCTGAAAGACCGGCGAGCGTGCTTATCTGAGCGCTCCCGCCGTAATTCGCCCCCAGCCAAAAATGTCCTTCGGGCTTTGCGTCCTGAAACTTGACTGCGAGCTTGCCCGCGTCGATCCCTTCATGAAAAGCCTTGTCCTGTTCCGTTGAGTTCGGACTGTGCGCGCCCAGATAGTAATTGTACTTCGCCAGTCGCCAAGCCAAGTCGTAGTTAGTGGAATCATCAGCCTGGGCCTGCCTCAAAGCAACAATTGCCTGCCTGACTTTGACCAGATCCTCGCGGCCAGAATAGAGCCTGTCAGCTTCTGCGATTGCCTCGGACGAAGGACGGACCGCAACGCGATCCGAGGTCGCCGTGGATGCTTTGCGGCAGGAAATCGCGACAAGAACAAGCCCGAGCAAGCACAAGAAAAGAAGCCAGTTTCCCCAGCTTTTTGGCGATTTCACCTTCGAAACCATGTGATTGTCTAGTATTCGCATACACGCTCTAATTGCCTTTCATTTTCGGCCGGCCTAAGTTATATTCCGCGCTTCGAAAAAACATCAGCAGACAAAACAGATGGCCGCAGCAGCCTTTTACGATCTCGAAGGAACTCTTGTCAGCACTAATCTGGTCCATACGCTGGGCTTCTATGCTCGCAATCAGGCGAGCTTGGTTCGCAGTTTCACAAAAAGCGCAACCACACTTCTCAGCGTTCCGTTGTTCGCGGTCAGCGATCAGTATAGCCGAAAAGTCTTTAACGACCTCTTCTTCAAAAGGTACAAGGGCGAAACTGAGGATCGGATGCGGTACTTTGCGGGAGAGTTGTTCGAGAAGGTTTTGAAGCCCGCGGTTTACCCGGGCGCGTTCGAGTTGATCGAGAAATCTCGCAGCTTGGGATTACGACAAGTAGTTGTTACGGGAGCGCTGGATGTTTCGGTGAAGCCGTTGATGGAGTATCTCGGAATCGATGACTACGCCGCCAACCATCTTGAGTTCGTTAAGGGCGTCGCGACTGGAAGACTACTGCCGCCAGTACTCGCTTCAGCCACAAAGGCGTCCTGGATTCGCACCTTCGCCGAGCGCGAAGGAATCAACTTGAGTGACTCGTTCGCTTATTCAGACAGCATGAGCGATCTGCCAATGCTTTCTATCGTGGGACATCCGGCGGCGGTGAACCCTGATCTCCGTCTGCGGCAAACCGCGTTGCATCACGATTGGCCGATTTTGAATTTGAAGTAGCAGCACAACACTATGGCTCTTCAACTAAGACGAAAAACGCACGAATCGATCGTTTACATCGACAGCGATAGCGCACCGCGCATCATACCTTCCGGGGAAGACTTTATTCTCGAAGACATTCCGGTTGGCACTCGCGTTCTGTATCCGAATCCGCCGCTGAAGGGGTTGCCGAATCGCGAAGCGGCGATTCGCTATGCGCTAAACCATCCGCTTGGCTGTGACCCGCTATATGCGCAGCTTGAACCCGGAATGAAGGTGACGATCGCGGTCGATGACATCAGTTTGCCGCTGCCGCCGATGGCGACGCCCGACATTCGACAGACGATGTTGGAAGTCGTCTTGCACATGCTGGCCGCCAATGCCATCGACGACGTGCACATCATCATCGCGAATTCCCTGCACCGGAAAATGACTCCGTGGGAAATGAAGCGGATGGTCGGGCAGAAGATTTACGACGAGTACTACCCCGATCGTTACTACAACCACGATGCGGAATGGCGCGAGGGCATGATCAAGATTGGGGAAACGCGCCACAAAGAGCCGCTAAATCTCAATCGGCGGGCGGCTGAAAGCGATCTGCTCATTTACTGCAACATCAATTTTGTGCCGATGGATGGCGGGCACAAGTCTGTCGCAGTAGGTCTTTGCGATTACGAATCGCTGCGCGCGCATCACGAGCCGCAAACCATTCGGGATTCGGACAGCTACATGGATCCGGCCCGTTCGGAACTGGCGCATAAGTGCGAACGGCTGGGCAAGATCGTCGATAAGGAACTCAACGTCTTTCACATCGAGACCGCTATCAATAATCGGATGTACAAAGGCGACATGGACTTCCTGCTCAAGAACGAGGACGACTTCACCGCGTTCGATCGCATGAAGTTCGAAGCCATGCGCTACACGATGAGCAAGCTGCCACGGCCTGCGCGTCGCAAGCTGCTGCACTCGCGGCCGGCGCAATACGAGATGACCGCTTGTTACGCGGGCAAGACCGAGCCGGTGCACGCGAAGATCATCGAGAAGGGCTTTCAGCAGTACGCAATTCCGGTACGTGGGCAGTGCGACATTCTGATCACCGGCATTCCCGACATTTCGCCTTACAACGTTTATTCGATCTTGAATCCGCTGCTGGTCCAGGTGATGGGCCTTGGTTATCACTTCAATTTTTATCGTAATAGGCCGCTGCTGAAGAAAGGCGGCGTGCTGATCATTCATCATCCTTGTTACGACCAGTTCGATCACAATCATCACCCGAGCTACATCGAGTTTTTCAATCGACTGCTGCCGGAATCGCGCGATGCTTTTTATCTGCGCGAGAAATATGAACGCGAATTCGCAAACAATCCGAGCTATGTCGAGATGTATCGCCGCGGCAATGCTTATCACGGCGCGCATCCTTTCTTCATGTGGTACTGGGGCGAGAACGGCCGCCAGCACGTTGGCAAAGTGATTGCCGCTGGCGCCGAGAATGCGCACGTGCCCGCGATGTTGGGATGGGAACGCGCGGACAATCTGACGGAAGCGATCGCCATGGCCCGAACTTACATGGGCAACTCAGCGGAAATTACGATGCTGCATCAACCGATGATCGGCATCGCGGATATGGAATGACGGCCTGTTGACACGCTTGATGAGTTTCTTAGGAGTAAAACTGATCGCCGGTCGAGTGATTGCCTTTGCGAGCACGTTAATGCTGTCGCTGGCGATTGTTGGCAGCATGCCCAAATTCAAAGAGCGGCGGCAGAAGTATTTCACTGCCGCGGCGGCGAACGGCAGTTTGCATCGTATGCAGTTGCTTCATATCGCCGGCGCAAACGTTAACGATTCTTATGGATCATCGGCGCTGGTGCTCGCCGCCGGACAAGGACGGCTGGACATCGTCCGATACTTGCTTGATGAACATGCCGATGTGAATGCGCGCGAAACGCACGGCAACACGGCACTGACTGAAGCGGCTTTCTTTGGCCACGTACCGGTAATCAAGGAGCTTTTGCTGCGAGGCGCTGACGTTAATGCGTTAACGCCGAATGGAACTGCTCTCGATATCGCGATCAGCCGAAACAATGCGACCGTTATCGATCTGCTGAACCACTACGGAGCGAAGCGAGCCAACGAGCTTCGATGAGATGTGAATCATGACGAAGAACTTTTCACCGACTGAGATTTTCAACGGCCGCCGGATTTTTCTAATTGGCGGCACCGGCTTTGTCGGCAAAGTCACGCTCAGCATGCTCTTGCATCGTTTTCCGAATATCGGCCGCGTGTACGTGACGGTGCGCGCGCGTTCTCAGGAAGAATCCGAGACGCGCTTTTGGAACAATGTAATCAGCTCGCCTCCATTCGATCCGGTGCGCGAGCGCTATGGCGCCGCCTTCGAGGATTTCATACGCGACAAAGTTGCCGTCGTTGGCGGCGATATCGCCGAAGCCAATCTCGGTTTCACCGAAGAAGAGGCAGAACGCGTCGCCAAGGACATCGACGTAATCATCAACTCCGCCGGCAACGTGACTTTCAATCCGACGCTCGAAAGCGCCTTGCGCACGAACGTGGTCGGCACGCAGAACGTGATCGCTTTCACGAAACGGATGAAGCGGCCGTGCCTGGTGCACATCTCAACTTGCTTTGTCGCGGGCAATCGCTCGGGCGCTGTCTGGGAGGATGACCAGGTCGTTGGCTACTTCTCACGGAAAGATGAGCTGAAAGGCGTCGAGTTTTCTGTCACGCAGGAGATCGCTGACTGCGCCAAGATGTCTGAGCGCGCGCGCGAAGAAGCCAAGGACGCGATGCGGCTCGCGCAATTTCGCGAGCAAGCTCGCAAACGCTTGAACGAAGAAATGCGCGATGGGGACGACCCCGATGCCCTCGGTTTGGCTGTTGCGCGCGAGCGAAAAGTGTGGACGCGCAATCGTTTGACCGAACTGGGTGTCGAGCGCGCCGCGTTTTGGGGTTGGCCTAACATCTACACGTACACGAAATCGCTGGGCGAACAACTGGTCGCCGCCGAAACCGGCATGGTGCGCGCGATTGTTCGTCCGAGCATCGTCGAATCTGCAAAAGATTATCCCTTCCCCGGTTGGAATGAAGGCTTCACCACCACGGCGCCGATCATCTTCATGACGCTGAAGGGTCAACGTCAATTGCCGGCGAATCCGAAACTGATCCTCGACATTACGCCGGTCGATCAAGTCGCGGCGGTGATGCTCGCCGTCGCAGCGCAAGCCTGCGTCGAAGAGCCTAAGCTCGTATATCAAGCCGCGACGGGCGATGCGAATCCTAATGACATGGAGCGCATCATCGGTTTGGTTGGTCTGTTCCGGCGTCAGCAGGAACTTGAAAAGAAGGATGGGCTGCGGATCTTCCACGAAATCTCGGCGCGCGTCGAACCGTTCCGCGTGTCGCCCGAGCGTTTTGAAGCGACTTCGCTGCCGATGATGAACAATGCGGCGAAGAAGGTTTCCTCGCTGCTCGATAAAGCGAAGCCGCGTTGGGGCGGCGGCCGCTACGAAGGCGTCATCAATCGGATGAAGCTCACCGTCGATCGGGTTGAGCAGGAAACGCGCGAAGCGAAAGAGGCCTTCGAGATGTTCAATCCGTTCACTTTCGAGAACGCTTACGTCTTTCGCTGTGACAACGTCCGCGCCCTGTTCAATCGCATCGGCGAGGACGAGCGTCAACTGCTCCCGTGGAATCCAGAAACGTTTGATTGGTACGACTACTGGCTGAACATTCACATGCCGGGATTGAAGAAGTGGGTCTTGCCAACGCTTGAAGAAGACATGCGCGCGCAACCCAAGCGCGTGTACACATACCGCGACCTGCTGGAAATGTTTGAAACCACGACGAAGCGTCACGCGACGCGCGTGGCCATGCGCATCGAGCGCGAAGGTCACAAAGAGCAATACACATATGCGGACTTGTGGGAGCTGGCGACGCGCGCTGCGGCATTCTTCGCGAGTCACGGCATCAAGAACGGCGATCGCGTCATGCTCTTTAGTCACAACGCGCCTGAGTGGGGCATGACTTACTTTGGTGTGTTGCGCGCCGGCGCAACTTGCATCCCTGTCGATCCCGAGAGCTCGACCGAAGAGGTAGTGAACTTTGCCCGTGCCGGCGAAGCATCAGGCATTGTCATCAGCGACAAATTGAAGCAGGACAGATCAGCATTACCGGATCAGTTGAAAGAGGCGGGCCTGACGAACGTCAAACTCTGGACGTTCGATCAAGTTTTCGAGCTGGCGGATCAACAGACGGAAGAGGAACGAATTGCCATGCTGCCGGCGCGCGTCACTGCGCAATCGGTCGCGTCGCTCATCTTCACTTCGGGCACGACTGGACGGCCCAAAGGCGTGATGCTTTCACATCGCAATCTCACCAGCATGGTCTCGATGCTGTCGTCGGTGTTCGATATGGACACCAGCGACGGCGTGCTTTCGGTGCTACCGCTGCATCACACGTTTGAATTCTCGACTGGTTTCTTAACACCGCTAAGTCGTGGCGCCCAAATAACTTATCTCGATGAACTGAACAGCGAGAATCTCGCGAAGGCGATCAAAAACGGGCACGTGACCGGCATGGTTGGCGTGCCGGCGCTCTGGGAGTTGCTGCATCGGCGCATCAAGAATCGACTGAACGATCAAGGCAAGTGGCTCGGCGATAGCGCGGACCTGCTGATCAAGTTCAGCGCCTGGGTACGCGACAAGACGCCAATCAACTTAGGCCAACTGATTTTCTATCCGATTCATGAAGGCATGGGCGGGCGCATTCGTTACTTCATCAGTGGCGGATCGGCGCTCAATGAAAAAGTCCAGCGTGATTTCCAGGGACTCGGTTTCACGATCCTTGAAGGATACGGCCTGACTGAAGCTTCGCCGGTGCTGACGGTGACGCGTCCTGAAAATCGAATGCTCGCTGGGACCGTCGGCAAATCTCTTCCGGGAGTTGAAATTCGCATCGCCGATCCTGATCACGCCGGCGTCGGGGAAGTGATCGCGCGCGGGCCAAACGTGATGCTCGGTTACTTCGGGAACGAAGAAGCTACTCGCGAGGCGTTGGTTGATCGCTGGCTTTATACCGGCGACCTCGGCCGTTTGGATGAAGAAGGCAATCTTTATCTCGTCGGCCGATCGAAAGATATCATCGTCGATACGAACGGCAAGAACGTCTATCCCGATGAAGTCGAAGAGGTCTATCAAGAATCACCCTATATCAAAGAGATCAGCGTGATCGGCTTGCCGGATGGCATCGGCGAGAAAGTGGCTTGCCTGGTCGTCCCTGACTACGAATATGACATCGCGTTGTCGCGTGATGAAGTTAAGCAAAAGATCGACGAGCACTTTCGCGAAGTATCGGGCAAGCTGCCGTACTACAAACGCGTAAAGCTTTTGCGTTTCACCGACGATGAATTGCCGCGCACTGCAACTCGCAAAGTGAAACGGCGCGAAGTGGTGAAGATGATGCAAACGATCGAGCAGGGTGCGCGCGTTTCTTCCGAAGCTGAGGCGCCGGAACAGCTCAGTGGCGATGCTGCCTGGCTCATCAACATCGTCGCGTCGGTTTCAAATCGATCGCGTGATGAAGTTTCGATGAATACGCGGTTGGCCGACCTGGGATTTGATAGCCTGATGTTCGTCGAGTTGGCGCAGTCGATCGAAAACGCGGGCGGCTCGATCACCGCGCCTGAACGGTTGAATGAAGTGCAGGACCTCCGCGAGCTGCTCACGGTAGTCAATCGGCAACCGACCCAGGGCGCGCGCACCGAACACGCTCGTCTCCGTCTGGATTCCGAGAAAGACGAAGAGATTCACATTCCCGAATTTCTCAAGCTGATCGGCAACAAGACGGTCGAGATCGCGCAGCGCACCTTGTACGACCGAATTCTTCGCACAAAATATGAAGGCCAGAGCAACATTCCCTATCACACGAATTTCATCGTCGCGGCGAATCATGCGTCGCACCTCGACATGGGTTTGGTGAAGATGGCCCTCGAAGCTGCCGGTGAAGATCTGGTGGCGCTGGCGGCCGCGGATTATTTCTTCGACACAATATACAAGCGTGCCTATATGGAGAACTTTACGAACCTCGTGCCGATGGAACGATCCGGTTCGCTGCGTCAATCTTTGCGGCACGCGCGCTCGTTTCTCGATCGCGGATACAACGCGCTCATCTTTCCCGAAGGCACGCGCTCGATGTCGGGTAAGATGGCTGACTTCAAACCGGTAATTGGCTATCTCGCGCTGGCATCGCGAGTCGGCATTCTGCCGGTTTACTTGCAGGGAACCTATGACGCGTTTCCCAAGGGCTCGACAATTTTGAAGAGCCGCGAGGTTGGCGCGCGTATCGGGCGATTCATTGAGCACGAGGAACTCGAAAGTATGACGAGCGGCCTGTCGCGAGCGGAAGCGTATCGCCTGATCGCCGCGCGCGTGCGCCACGATGTCGTGAACCTGCGCGATCGCACCAACATCAAGTTCGATCCACAGGTGATTCATGAAGAGTGGCAAGCCGAACGCCGCGCCGGCAAATTGAGAATCGAAGCAAGCGATGAAGAGTTCGCAGCTGCGGAAGCGTAACCGGCAAAGCGCAAAGAGCAGGGAGCAAAGCGTCGTCGTTTTTGCTTGCCCTTTGACTCTTCGCCCTTAGCTCTTTGCTCAAAAATGGCAACCAAGACCCCAAAGAAACGCACCGCCGAAATCGTGCCGAAGAAAAGCACGAAGCGTCATGCCGCGGTCGTCAAGAAGATTCCGCCGACGACATTGATCACTGGCGGCACCGGTTTTCTCGGATCGCATCTGGTCCGGCAACTCGTCGAATCGGGCGCGAAAGACATTCGTGTGATGGCGACTTCGATTCCCGAATGGTTGACGGGTTTGGGCGTTGACACGTTCGAAGGCTCAGTGACCAACGCAGAAGATGTCGCGCGCGCGGTTGATGGTGTCACCGAGATTTACCACCTGGCCGGCAAAGTCTCGCGCGAAAAGGACGAAGCGCGCGAGATGTATAAGCTGCATGTCGAAGGCACGCGCCTGTTGTGCGACGCCGCTACCAAAGCTGGCGTGAAAACGATGGTGATGGCCTCAAGCAGCGGCACCATTGCGGTGAGCGAAAGCGCAGACGACGTCGCCGACGAGACTTGCTCGCCGCCACTCGACATCATTGCCCGCTGGCCCTATTACGCGAGCAAGGCGTATCAGGAGATGGCCGCGCTGGAACGATTCAACGGCAAAGGCGCGCGGCTGGTGATCATGAATCCGAGTCTGCTGCTTGGTCCGGGAGACGATCGTCTCAGCTCCACAAAAGTGGTTCTCGATTTCATGGCGCGCAAAATTTCCGCCGTACCGAACGGCGGCTTGAACTTCGTGGACGTGCGCGACACGGCGCAGGCGTTTCGCGTAGCGATGCAGAAAGGCCGACATGGGCACCGCTATTTGCTCGGCGCGGTAAATTGGACCTTTGTGAAATTCTTCGACCGGTTGGAACGCTTGACGAAGGTCGCGTCACCGCGTCTCGCCTTCCCCTCAAAGTTCGCCATTACCGGCGCGCAAGTGATCGATTCGCTCTTCCGCCAATGGAAGTTCACCTCACCCGTGCAGGCTGACGAAGTTGAGATGGCTGAGTACTACTGGTACTTCAATACTAACAAAGCCAAGCGCGAACTTGGTTTCACACCCCGCGATCCCGGCGACACTCTTAACGATACTGTGCGGTATCTGCGGGAGAATTTCCTCGGCGGGAAATGAGATGATCAACTAGTCCGAGAGATCGACGATCTCACCTGTTTTGATTGCCGGTATGACGGCCAAGACTCGCGGCATTAGCGGAAGCGTGTCATTCAATTGAATGCTCTTCGCGTGAAGCACGATTACGGCGAGTTTGAATTTCGAGAGCTGCTGTTGCGAAGTAAGATTGCGATCGCCCGTGACGAATACATCGAATTCGCGTTCGGCCTTCGCAAGTAACTCACCATTCCAAAGGCCAGCCCAACCCATCTTTTGAACGCTTGTGCAAGAGTGTCCGCGCAGCGCTTTACAAAGACGCCAGTCAAGACACTCGTCTACCAGAATGCGCATTTGTTGAGGAGACTAGACCGTCTCTAACATCTTCAGCTTGCCAGCCTCGATGACCGCAATTGCCTGCTCTCGCTTCACCGTGGGAAAGGCTTCAAGGAAATCTTCTAACGATTCGCCGCCTTTGAGATAGTCGATCAAATTCTGCAGGGGAACGCGCGTCCCGACGAAGACGGGCGTACCACCCATAATCTCAGGGTCGGAGTGGACATTGCCGTGAAGTTCCTCCGCGTTCATGTCCTCACTATAACAAAGCCCCGTCTGTTAGCGAAGAAAGATAAATCGCTCCAGCCCTGAGCGAAGTTGGCTTTTTCGGCGGGAAGTAATTCTGATTTTTAAGAACGAGTAAAAGCTCAACGCTTCACGACCGTGGAGCCCGAGGCCGTTGCATTACACGAAGGATCGAGCCCTTTGAGTTCTACTCTTACATAAACAGTTTTGCCCGCCAGTCCGTATGTAGTGATAGAAACGTATTCACCTCGGCTGGTGATTCGTTTAGAAAGATCTTCACCGTCTGAGTCACGCGCGAACCATGCAAAAGTAACCGGGCTCGGCCTGGTGCTCGGCCCGATCGCAACCTTGCAGGTTATGGGTGGTCCTGACTTCACTTCGTCATAGCACGTCACCGCGATTAGAGGACACGGGAAGTCGGGGATGACACAATCCGAACAAGCTTGGATTGTGAGCGTCATTGTTGAACTCGCGCCGTGTTTCTGATTGTCGTGGACTTCTACCGCGGCGGTGTAGAGGCCCGGCTCTACTCCGTTTAGGTCCCAAGTCACTCTGCTGCCTTCCCCCGACGATGCGCCCGCCAGTTACAGAATAGGAATAGACGGCCCGTTTGCTAAAGCCTCTCGCGTACGCGGTCAAAGGGATCCGAAGATCAATCGTCAAAGGGCAGGAGCGAGAGGCGCTGTAGCCATCCGGCGGACATGGATAGGTGAGCAAGGTGTTCGACGTTCGCAGCTCAACCGACGGTTTCTTAGGCAAACGGGCTGGCGCTAATTGCTCAGCCAGCAGGACTGAGACGGGGATTATGAGGAGAGCGAAGACGTGTTTCAGTGCGTACATAACCGATCTCTCACGTCAAAACCAAAAGGGGGCTTGGGCTACTTCACATCATCTTCATCAACATGAAACTTGTGCAGGACGCGATGAACGACTGGTGAAAGAATAATTCCCATTAAAGCGATAAAGATGACGCCGCTGAACAGCGCGTAGATCGAAGCGAAGATTTTGGCTGAATCAGTATGAAGCTCGCGCACTGGGCCCATGCCTCCCAGAATCATCGAAGCTTCGAGAAGTGAATCAACCCAATTGAATCCGGCGATAAAGTGATAACCCGCGATGCCAACTGAGAGCGCGATAGCGATCAATCCGAAGCCGATCACGAGCGAGCCCACGATCCGCTGCACATAAACTGAGACCGGGGCGAGTTGATCCTTCTGCCCCTCAAAACTTCGCCATGAATGTTTATGCCGCTTTGCCAAATGGATCTCAGGGACAGCGAACTCGCAGAGCACGCGGCACGATTTCAAATGTCGCGGGCAAACGGCCGAGCACTTCTCCGTCCAATTCGACGCGAACTTCATCGTCTTTACGCGTCGGACGCGCGACGACCAGTTTCGCGAGGGCGTGAGTGACTTCATTCATGCGCAGGTGCGCGCCGAGATACAACCGCGGCGCGTTGGAAAGAATCCGAAAAGCGCTGGCGTCGCCAATCGTCACCACATCGAATAATCCATCATCGATCTTCGCATCCGGAGCAATCTTCATCGCGCCGCCGTAGTACTTCGCATTGGCCACTGCCAGCTCGGCGATGCGCATGCGCCGTTCTTCCTGATCGTCGAGCTGTACGTAAATTTCTGTGGGCGAGCTTTGCAAGGTTGTCTGCACCGTTGCCGTCGCATAGGAAAGTTTGCTGGTAAGCTTGCGCGGCGTGAACGCCGGGACCCACTTCTTTGCTTCGCCGCTGGCCGCGCGATCGAGCACGGCCGTGCTCATGCCAAAGCTCGCAACGTTTACGAAGAAACGCGTTTCGCGTTCGCCGCTGTCGTTCACAAACGTAACGCGACCCGCATCGATTAGTCGGGTTCGGCCATCACGTAGCGCGCGCGCCGCGGCGGCGATATTCGTCGGCAGACCGATCGTGCGGCGAAAATCGCTGCCCGTCCCGCCGGGAAGAATTGCCAGTTCCGCTTCCGTTCCCGATTCGAGGATTCCGTTAGCGACTTCAGAGATCGTGCCATCGCCCCCGCAAGCGACGATCAATTTCGTTCCGCGTTTGGCGGCGGCGCTGGCGAGTTCACGCGCATGGCCCGCCGCTTCGGTGAATTCAACGGTGAATGAACCAAAGTGCGTGCGGAAATCGCTGGCAAACTTCGGCCAGTTCTCACGCGTCGCGCCATCGGCTGAGGCGGGATTGACTATGACTAAGGGTAAAGTCATGGATAACTGGTCGAGAGTCACGAGTCGAGAGTCGTGAGTCATGAGTCTACTGCAAAAACTTAGTTATAAGTAACGAAAGGTGAGCAGGGAACTTGGCACTCGCAACTCATGACTCTCGACTCATCACTTGCTTATCGGCTTCCCCAAGCTCCCCGATCTTGCTCATCAGAAAATCGCCAATCTCTTTGTAGGTGCGCACGTGATCTTTCTTGACGATGAACCCAGACAGATCGAGTTGTTTACCGAAATGAATGCGAATCTTATCGCCGCCAAACCAGTTTCCCAACACCTGTTTCGGCAGGTTGTTGCTCAAACCCGCGATGAAAACCGGAATGACCTGAGGGTTCGCATCCTTGATTAGTCTGCCGATGCCTGGCTGTGGTCGCAGAAACGAATATGGATCGCGATCTTTGTTTCGCCTACCTTCCGGATGAAACCCAATGACGTTGCCGCCGCCTTCGCTGCAAAGCTGGACCAAACGTCGCAGAGAGTACTTATCGAACGCACGTTTTTCCGGTATTGGGTCTTTGCCAGTGACGAAGAACGGCGGATACATCGACCACCAACCCATGATCAAATTCACGAACATGCCGATCGGATTTTGATAATAGAAGCGGCCGCGCACCGGAAAGAAAAGTTGCTTCTGCCACGTCGTCTGGCGAAACAGCGTCGTCGAAACTACGTACATGTCGAAGAACGAGCGATGATTGGCAACGAGCAGTAGCGGTTTTGAGTGATCCACGGCTTCAACATTCTCGAGTCCGTAAACGCGCATCAGGTTGTAGGTCGAAATGTGAATCCAGCCGGCGCCGAAGAAGGTCTGGCACCACGTCCAGAAGCGCTTCCAACGGCCGAGGTTCATCCGATGAGTTAGACGAAAGGCGAAGCGTTCGAACGGAGACAGGACATCAATTTCTTCGGGTGTAGGAACCAGTGGCTCAGGCATGATTCATCCGCAGATTACGCAGATTACGCAGAATAGTTCAAATCAGATCGCACATGCAGGAATTAAGACTAATTTTATCCTGGCTGAAAATCTGTGGAATCTGCGCAATCTGCGGATAATTCTTAGTCAATCGAGAAGTACCGCGCTTCCGGATGATGAATGATGATAGCAGAGGTCGATTGTTCCGGGTCGAGTTGAAACTCTTCCGTCAACTCAACGTCGATGCGCGAAGGATCGAGCAACTCGAACAGCTTGGTCTGATCTTCAAGATTCGGACAGGCGGGATAACCAAAGCTGAATCGTGAGCCTTGATAACCCTGTCGGAATAATTCATTCAGATTCCTGGCATCCTGATCCGCAATTCCCAACTCTTGCCGAATCTGCTTGTGCCAAAGCTCAGCGAGCGCTTCCGCGCCCTCAACGCTCAAGCCGTGAAAATAGAGATAGTCTGCATAGTTGTCGCTCTTGAAAAGCTCTTGCGAGTACTCGCTCGCGCGGCGGCCCATCGTCACGAGATGGAAGGCGACGACATCCATGCGTCCTGATTCAACGGAAGCAAAATAGTCTGCCAGACAGAGATGCTTTCCCGAAGGCTGGCGCGGAAAGGTGAAGCGCGTGCGTTCGGTTCTTGCATCGTCCTGGTAAACGATCAGATCGTTGCCGCTGGATTGCGCGGGAAAGTAGCCGTAAACCACGCGCGGCGCCAATAAGCCTTCGCGCTCGCTGCGTTGCTTGAGTTCTTGATAGACCGGCCGTACATGTTCGGCAACGAAGGCTTGATAATCTTCATTTGATTTGCGTCCCTGCTTGAATTGCCATTGGCCCTTGAAGAGCGCGGTTTCGTTGACGAACTCAAACACGTTATTCAAGGGAATGCGATCCACGACCCGCGAGCCGAAGAATGGTGCTTGCGGAATTGGAGCATCGGTCGCGACACTCGATCGTGTTGTGTGTGTTGTGTCGCCGATGACAGCACGCACTCGTGTTGGTTTGCGTACGCCGAGCTTGGCTTCTTCGGCGAGGAGTTCGTCATCTTCCTGGTTCGCACTTGATCCGGTCGCTAGCGCTCCCGGTTCTGACACGACGGCAACTTCGGACGCGCCATTGCCCGACATCAGCTTGTCCATGGTGTGCAAGCCGGCGAAGGCGTCGCGCGCATAGTACAACGTGCCTTTGTAAAGCGCCTTCAGATCGTCTTCGACATAGCGACGCGTCAATGCAGCGCCGCCGAGCACGACCGGCACTTTGATCTCACGCTCGTTCATCACTTCAAGGTTCTCTTTCATGATGAGCGTCGATTTCACGAGCAAGCCACTCATGCCGATCGCGTCAGCTTTGTGTTCCTCGTACGAGTTGAGGATCGTGTCGATGGTCTGCTTAATGCCGAGGTTGATGACCTTGTAGCCGTTGTTCGTCAGGATGATATCGACAAGGTTCTTGCCGATGTCGTGCACGTCGCCTTTGACGGTTGCGAGCACCATCGTTCCTTTCGCAGTCGCGCCTCCCTTTTTCTCCATGAACGGTTCAAGGAATTTCACGGCAGCTTTCATCGCTTCAGCGGATTGCAGCACGAACGGAAGCTGCATCTGGCCGCTCCCGAAAAGCTCGCCGACCACTTTCATTCCTTCCAGCAGGATGTTGTTGATGATGTCGAGCGCCGAATATTTCTCCAGCGCCAACTTCAAGTTGCCTTCGAGACCGAGCTTCTCGCCGTCGATAATGTGAAACTTGAGTTTCTCTTCGACAGTTTCACCGCGTGATTCTTTCTTCTTCGATTTGGTAGTGACGCCTTCGAATAGCTTGGTGAATTCACCCAGCGGATCGTACGTGCACACGTCGCCATCGAATTCGCGCCGGTCGTAGATTAGATCAAGCGCCACCTTGAGTTGTCGCTCTTCAATGCGATTGAGTGGCTCGATCTTGCTCGCGTTAACAATCGCTGAATCAAGTCCAGCCGCCACCGCTTCATGCAGAAACACAGAGTTGAGCACGATGCGCGAGGCTGGATTCAGACCGAACGAGATGTTCGAGACGCCGAGAATCGTAAAAACGCCGGGCAGTTCGGTCTTGATGCGCCGAATTCCTTCGATGGTTTCGAGCGCGTTGCGCCGATCTTCTTCAATGCCGGTCGAGATCGGCAGCGCGAGCGCGTCGAAGAAAATATCGTCCGCAGGAATTCCGTATTTCGTAGTCGCTTGTTCGAAAGCGCGCTTGGCGATGGCGAATTTTCCGTCGGCGGTGCGCGCCATTCCCTCTTCATCGATCGTGCCGATAACCACGCCGGCGCCGTAGGTCTTTGCCAACTCAAGCACTTTCGCGAAGCGCGGCTCGCCGTCTTCGTAATTCGTCGAATTGAGAATGCACTTGCCGCCCGCGTGTTGCAGGCCGGCTTCCATCTTCTGCCATTCGGTCGAATCGAACATCAAAGGAATCTTGATGTTCGTCACCAAGCGCGAAGCGAGTTCCTGCATGTCTTTCTCGCCGTCGCGTCCGACGAAATCGACGTTCACATCGAGGACGTGCGCGCCTTCGCGTTCCTGTTCACGCGCCAGCGAGACCAGCCCGTCCCAATCTTCCGCGTTGAGCAGGTCGCGCATTTTCTTCGAACCGCTCGCGTTGACGCGTTCGCCGACAATCAAAAACGAAGTGTCCTGCCGATAAGGCTGTTGAATAAAAATTGATGAGGACGCCGCCGTGCGCGGCACATCGCGTCGCAGCGGCGTAACGTCTTTCACCGCTTCGACGACGGCTTTCAAATGCGCAGGTGTCGTCCCGCAGCAACCGCCGACGATGTTCACGCCGAGATCTTTGACGAAGTGCGCCAGTTCTTTCGAAAGCGATTCCGGAGTCTCTTTGAAAACTGCATGACCGCCGACGTTTTCCGGAATGCCGGCGTTCGGAATTACCGAAACAGGAAACTTCGAATTCTGACAGAGGTAGCGCACGTTCTCAGTCATCTGCTGTGGACCGGTCGCGCAGTTCATGCCGATGACGTCAATCGGAAACGGCTCGATTGCGGTGTATGCCGCGCCGATCTCAGTTCCCATCAACATCGTACCGAAAGCTTCGATGGTGACTTGCGCGATCACCGGTACGCGACGCTTCGACGCTTCGAACTCATCGAAGATCGCCGCCAGCGCCGACTTCGTCTGCAGAATGTCCTGACACGTTTCCACAATCAGCAGGTCCGCGCCGCCATCGAGCAGGCCGCGCGCCTGCTCGCGATACGACGCTTTCATGTCGAGGAATGAAATATGCCCGAGCGTCGGCAGCTTCGTCGTCGGGCCCATCGAGCCGGCGACCCAGCGCGGTTTTTCTTTGGTCGAAAAATCTGAAGCGATTCGTTTGGCGAGTTCCGCGGCCTTCTTATTCAAGTCATAAGCCAGGTGCGCGATCTGATATTCGGCGAGCACGATCGAAGCCCCGCCGAACGAATCAGTCTCAACGACGTCGCAGCCGACTTCGAAGAAGCCGGCATGAACGTTCGCGACGGCTTCAGGCTTACTGATCAGCAAGTGCTCCGGGCAGCCTTCGAACTGCGGACCGCCATAGTCATCAACGGTCAGGTCCTGTGCGTGCAGATTGGTGCCCATCGCGCCATCAAAGACGACGATGCGTTCGCGAAGTGTGTCGAGAAAAGTACTCATTGGTATCGCGTGTCAGAAGCCCGACCGTAAGGGAGGGCAACGGTGCCCTTGCTTACGCGCGGCTTCTGACACGAATGAAAAGCCCCGCGCTGGCGAACAACGCGGGGCCTTCATCAATCTGATTAATAAGACTCGCCGAGCTGTTTAGCGGTTTGTTTTACGTGGCCGCAAGTCGCCTTAACTCACCACGTTTGTCATGTGCTATTGAAACATCGCCGCCTTATGGTGTCAACGTTACAAACGTGCCATTCGTCACAACCGCCTGAGCTTTCCTATTTACCATTTACGATTTACCATTTACCATCTTCTTTCCATGCGCCGCGCCATCTACCCCGGTTCGTTCGATCCAGTCACCAATGGCCACCTCGACATCATTCAGCGCGGGTGCAAGCTGTTCGATGAAATTATCGTCGCGATTCTCATCAATCGGGAGAAGACTCCCTTCTTTTCTGTTGAAGAACGAAAAGAAATCCTTGCCGACGTTTTGAAAGATATAGAGCAGGGTGGCTGCAAAGTTGTGGTTGACAGCTTTGAAGGCCTGCTCGTGCAATACGCGGCCGACAAGGAAGCCCACGCAATCGTTCGTGGCATTCGCGCCATCTCAGACTACGAGTATGAATTGCAAATGGCCTTGATGAATCGGCGTCTGCAACCGTCGTTGGAAACGGTCTTCATGATGCCTGCCGAGGCATATTCTTATGTCAGTTCGCGTTTGGTGAAGGAAGTGTTTCAGCTTGGCGGCAGCATTGAAGGGTTGGTGCCGCCTCTGGTTGAAAGAAAGATGCAGGAGAAGAAATGAAATTTTGAGTAGCTTTACGCCTTCGCGTCTTTGCATGAATCGGTTCTCGCCAAGACGCCAAGCCGCAAAGGAACTCAAAGCACATGGTTGCAACGACACTTGGTGCAAACTTTCCCGTTTCTGAACGCGTCGCTGAGATGAAAGCGTCCGCGACTCTCGCGGCCATGCAAGCAGCCGAAGCAATGCGCGCAGCGGGTGTTGACGTAGTCGATCTCGGCCCTGGCGAACCGGATTTCGACACGCCGCAAAATATCAAAGATGCCGCCGCCGAAGCGATGCGCGCCGGCAAAACCAAGTACACGCCGACGGCCGGCACGCGCGAACTGCAAAAGGCGATCATCGAAATGTACGCGCGCGACTTTGGCGCCAACTACGAACGGAACGAAGTGATGGCGACATCGGGAGGTAAGCAGGCGATCTTTAATGCCGTGGTGACGCTAATCAATCCCGGTGATGACGTTCTGATCCCGAAGCCTTACTGGGTCACCTTTCCGGAGATCGTCACGTTCGCGGGCGGTCGCTCGGTTTTCATTGAGACTGAAGAGAACGGATTCGTGCTGACCGCAGACATGGTCAGGCGCACTATTACGCCCAAAACAAAACTTATCATTCTAAACTCTCCGAGCAATCCATCAGGTCGCGTAATTCCTCCGAATGAATTCCGATCAATCATGGAAGTTCTGGCCGAGCGCGGAATCTATGCGGTGTCCGACGAATGCTATCTGCGATTCGTCTATCCGCCCGCGACCGTGTTTAGCGCAGCGTCTTTGCCTTCGGAGTTACGCAAGCGGCTCTGCATCGCCGGCTCGTTTTCGAAGACTTACGCCATGACCGGCTGGCGCATCGGCTATTCGCTGGCGAACGCCGACTGGACACGCGCCATGTCAAAGGTGCAGGGACATTCAACCAGCAACGCAACTTCAATCTCGCAAGCCGCAGCCGTCGAAGCCTTGAATGGAGCACAGGATTCCGTCGCGACGATGCTCGCCGAATACACGCGGCGTCGCGAATGGCTGCTAAACGCGCTGAACGAAATCCCAGGATTGAAGTGCCCGCAACCCGAAGGCGCGTTTTACGCGTTTCCCGACGTGCGTGGTTGTTTGAAGCAAGGCGAAACGTCTGACGACTTCGCGACGCGACTGCTGGAGGAAGAGCAGACCGTCGTAACCGATGGCGCGGGATTTGGCGCTGAAGGATTCATTCGCATCTCGTACGCAACGTCGTTGGATCGATTAAAGGAAGGCGTGGAGAGAATTAAGCGCGTAGCCGAGCGGTAGTTTTTTTGGAGTGCGCCGGCTTGACGGCGCTTTTCCATACTCCGGCTCTTCGCGACAAATCGTAATAGAGCGGCGTCAAGCCGCCGCACTCCACAACAAAAGAGGCGGGCAATTCGCCCGCCTCTTTCAATTTCTACCGGCAAGATGCCAGTCACACGATGCGTGAGTTCCTTAGTACAGGTTGAAGTTGTACTGCAACTCCATCCACATTGAGACGGGATGACCGTCTTTGGTCGCGGGCACGAAGCGAATGCTCTTGGCCGCGGCGATGGCGCGTTCAGTCAAGCCATCGGGCAAACCGGACACCGCGTGAATGTTCGTCACTGTGCCGCTCGCGGAAAACACCGCCCGCAGTGTAACGGTTCCGGTAATCTGATTCTTGCGCGCAGCTTCCGTATAGGTCGGCTCCGGCTTCTCAAGCACGCGAGCTTTCGACGTCACTTCCTTGCCACTGAAAATGCGGCTGTAGTCAGTTCCGCCGCCGCCACCGCCTGGGCCACCACCGCCTTCATTGCGATTGCCGCCGCCGGTGTTGCCGCCATTACCCGGGCCATAACCACCGCCACTGCCTGGACCAACGCCGCCACCTGTGCCGCTACCGATTCCGTTGCCGGTACCCGGGCCGGATGAAGCCACAGTTGATTTCGATTTCGGATCGCCGTAGTTAAGCTGCCGCGTGTCGGGCGGGAACAATGCCGGATCCGCATCGAGTGTCGCGGGCATCGGCAGCGCCGGATTCTTAATCACCGGCGGATGCGGATCAGGAGCTACGACTTGCGGGATTCGCAGATCAGCCTGGGGCAACTTTCCAAACGAAGCTGGGGCCTGCTCTTCACGACCGCCGCCACCACCGCCGCCGGCCTTTTCCTGCTTCGGCTTGCTGCCGCCGCCGTTTCCTTTGGCCATGCCCGCTGTGCCTTCGTCGGGAGTCGGTTGTTCATTCGGAATGTCAGAGATCATCTGGGTCAATTCCAAATCATCTTCTTTGGACAATTCCGCGGCCCGGGCTTGCTGGCGTCGGTCCAAGATGAACGCGCCACCAACAACCAGGAACAGCATAGCGAACGACGCGATGATGCCTGAAAGCACGTTACGCGAATCAGATGGGCGAGCGCCCATGACCGCTGCACCGCGATCGCGACTCAGCCAGGTCGCAAAGATCCCAAGCAAGCCGATGAAACCAACGATCGCCACCCCTATCATCATGCGACGCGACGGGCCACCAGATCCGCTTCGATCAAGCAGAAAGATCGCGCCAACCAACACCGCCATAGCGACAACCGAAAGTACCATTGCGATCAGAACGTCGCGGTTGCCAAGAAACTTTCCGGTCATCGCGCCATAGCCCTGAATCGATCGCTTCACGAAGCCAAACGGATCGCGTTTGAACTCGGGCCAGGTCAGTTGATAGTTATGCGCGACGTTGCCGAGTTCTCCGGCAAGTCTCGTCATCAAACCCGTGTCCTCCAAGATCGTAAGGTGATATTCACCGATCATTTCATGAGCTGGGATTGATTTCGATTGCGCATGAACCGGAACTGTTATCTTCGGAACAACATGCGGAGGCCAAGCCGTCGCCGAATCCTCGGTTATATTGACCGGCGCGGACTCAAGCCTGGAAGCACCTGCTGCAATTGTCGGCGGGGCGGTTGGAACTGATGATACCGGCACCGGCGGAACAGTCGCCTTCGGCGTAATTTGACTGACAGTTTCAGACATCATATATGAGGTCTCGATGTCCGCCGGTTTAGCCGCTGGTGGCGGCGTGGGTGCAACCGGAACGACGCTCAGAGGGGTTCCGTCCACCGGGCAAAAGCTAAATCGATCGGCAAATTGCTCCTGGCACGAATTACAAAGTTTCATCTTTACTACCTCGCTGTCCCGCTGGGGATCAAGTACTGAACTTAGATGCTCGTTCATGCCGGCCATCGTCTGTCGGTACGAGGCCGCGACCCGCTGATCCAAAGAATCGGGAGCTTCTGGCGCGTTCCACTTATTAAGCAAAACACGCAGCTCCTCGTCCTGCATGAACTTCGATTCCGAATTACTCATTGCTTAAAACTCTAATTCGTCATGCAGGCGTCGAAACTGCGCTTCACGCCCGCCTCACTGTAGCAGTTTCGCGGCCAATTCGGAAATATCTATCGAGCCTCGCGCGCAGCTTCTCGCGGGCCCGAAACAACCGCGCTTTCACCGTGTTTGGATCGACGCCGACGACGGCTCCGATCTCAGCCAATGAAAGATCCTCGTACTCAAAAAGAACCAGCGCCTCGCGTTGCAGCGGCGGCAAATCCGCGATCGCATTTCGAACCTCGACGGTCAACTCGTCATCCAGCACTTGATGAATCGGCTGATGACGATCTGAAAGCCGCGGCTCGTACGGCAAATCCTCAATCGCCGCCTCGCGCCCCAATGCCTGATACCGCTTGACCGCCTGGTTGCGCGCCGCCGCGTAGAGATATGTACGCAGCGAAGCCTTGTCTTGATCGAACCGATTAGGTTCTCTTATCAAACTCAGGAAGCAATCGTGCGCGACGTCTTCAGCCGCTTCCGCCGAACCGAGCATTCGGTAAGCAAACCGAAAAATCGGATCGCGGTAACGTTCGTAAAGAATCTGAAACGCCTCGGTCTTGCCGTTCGCTGCCTGCTCGAGCAGCCGCTCGTCTGTCTCCTGGTACGTCAATCAAAGCGCTCGATCCTGTAGGAACTGGCTCCCTACTGCTTAATTACTGCTAATCACCAAGAAGTTACGGAAAAATTTCTCGTGCCATGAGTTTTTCCGCGGGTAATTATACTATCGTTTGACGCGGTTCCGGCAGCATTAAGCTCCGCTGACACAGGGCTTTGATGCGCCATAAGCGGCTCAGGTTGACGGCTTTTTCAGCGGCATCTAAACTCTTTTTTGCCGCATCCCAACCGAGCTTCAACAGTAGTTGGGATTATCAAAGAGCCGCCGAAAAACATAGTGAATCCTGAAAAATCCAGGCACCGCCCCCTCGAACAGCTTAGCCATCGGTTCGTTCTAATCTTCGCTTTGAGCCTCGCCTTCCTTTCATCGGCGACGGCGCAAGGCAATCTGACTGAGCCAAGTCGCCAACAGCTACTCAACGGGCTGACGATTCTTTTTTCACCCCGCCCGGGGGACGCGAACGTCCTTCTGAAGCTGCGGATTCAGAGCGGCGCCGCCTTCGATTTGTCGGGCAAAGCCGGCACGATGGCGCTACTCGGCGACGCGCTGTTTCCCGATCCGGCCACGCGCGAATATGTGACCGAGCAGCTTGGCGGCAAGTTGGAAGTTTCGACCAGCTACGATTCGATTGACGTGACAATTTCAGGCAAGGCCAGCGAACTGGAACGTTTGATCGAATTCCTTCGAGCCGCAGTTCTCACGACTAATCTTTCGGTCGAAAACGTAACCAAGTTGCGCGAGGCCCGACTCACGTCACTCTCAGAACATTCGACTTCACCATCGCAGATCGCAGATCGAGAAATTGGGCGGCGTCTGTTCGGAACGTTTCCGTATGCCAATCCCGCCAGCGGCACGGTTGAGTCGATCGCGAAAGTCGATCGTGCAGATTTGATGCTCGCACATGAACGATTCCTGCACGCTGACAACGCAACGCTCGTGGTTATTGGCGGAGTTGAAAGCGCGCGACTATTGCGAGACCTGCGCCAGTTGCTGGGACCGTGGCCGAAAGCAGATCGGAATTATCCACAAACTTTTCGTCAGCCGAATGCGCCGGATTCCCGCGTGTTGGTGATCAATCAGACTGATGCGAAGACGACGGAGGTTCGAATCGCGGTGCGCGGCTTATCGCGATCTGATCGTGATTCCCTCGCCGCTTCGGTGCTGGCCCAAATCGCACGCCAGCGTTGGCAAACTGCCTTGCCGGAACTGTCAGGTTCCTTCGTGCGACATGATGCTTATATGCTGCCCGGGATGTTTGTCTTTGGAGCAAGCGTACCGACTTCATCTGCAGCAAAGGCCACGTCGGCAGCCCAGGAAGTTATGCGCGCGTTGATTCAAACCGGCCCGACGACGGCGGAACTCGACGCCGCGCGCAGCGCTGTCCTATCCCAGGTCAACAATACCGGATCAACTGACTCGCTGGCCGACGCCTGGCTAGATGCGGAAACATACAAGTTGTCTAACGCCAATCGATCGGCTGAACTAAATCGCTTGACCGTTTCCGATCTCCAGCGAGTCGCAACTCGACTCTTCAAAGACGCACCGCAAGCCACGATCGTCGTCGGCGACAGCGCGCAACTCAAGGCGGCCTTCGGCGACAAAGCAGAAATTCGCAGCGATGCTAAAACTGCATCTGATTCAGCCGTTCCACCGAAGAAGCCCTGATTTACAAACCGATCGCAAGCGGCTTGCAACCATTCTGCGAACCCCATGGGCTTAACTGATTCCGGACAGAAAGATTCAACCGATCACGCTCGGCGGGTGCGCGATATGTTCGCGCGCATTTCTCCAAGATACGATCTGCTGAATCATCTGCTCTCAGCGAACATCGACACGCGTTGGCGACGACGCGTAGTGCAGAAGTTGCAACCGATGCTGGCTGAGAATGCCCTGGTCCTCGATGTCGGATGCGGCACCGGCGATTTGAGCATTGCGATATTTGAAAAGACTGCTGCGCGCGTGGTCGGAATCGATTTTTGCCGGCCAATGCTGCAAATCGCGAAAGGCAAGGCGCCGCGTTTGAAGTTCATCGAAGGCGATGCGCTGCGCTTGCCCTTTGCTGACGCGACCTTCGACGCGGTGACGATCGGGTTTGCTTTGCGAAATCTGTCGAGCGTCGAACAGGGCTTGGCGGAATTGCATCGTGTCCTGAAGCCGCACGGCGGCTTAGCGATTTTAGAATTCTCGCAGCCGAGTGTTCCAGTAGTGCGCCAACTTGTCCGATTTTATTACTGGCGACTGTTGCCTTTCTTCGGCGGTTGGTTAAGCGGATCGCGCCATGCGTATCAATATTTGCCCGATTCGATCTCGAAATTTCCGAATCAGGAAAAGCTGGCTGGCATGATGCGTGCAGCGAATTTCATTGAAGTTGATTTTGAAAATTTGAGTGGCGGCATTGCTGCTCTGCACTTAGGCCGCCGCATCTGACGCAAGCAGGCATCTTGCGTGCGTAGAAGAATCTGGCGACACAAGACTTCGGTCTTGTGCCTCAGATTGATTGCCGCCCTAGTGGCAGCAATCATCGAACGTAGTCTCAGGGGCTCGCCTGGCTGATTGGATTTGGTTGTCGGGGCCGAATCTGGTTGGCGAAAGCGAGTCCCGGCTACGTTTTTTATTTTGGGCCAATCGCATAGCCGCGCTTCCCTTCCTTCTGCTATTATCCGCGCTCGTTACGCAACTTTGTCAGTCGTTCCGCGAATGAAGCACAAACTGTTTGGATTGCTGCGCCGCGTTGGCTTCCTGGTCCTCGTGGTGTGGACGGTGGTGTCGCTGGTTACGATTCTGATCGAGCTAGTGCCCGGCGATCCCGCCGTCGCAGTTCTGGGCGAACAGGCAACACCCGAACAGTTAGCCCAGTTTCGCGCGAAGCACGGCCTGGATCGCCCGCCTTTCTTCTTTGGTTTTCCCCAAGATGCGAACGGTCAGCGTCATTTTCGCTGGTATGGCCTGGATAATCGCTACGACGATTACTGGGTCGCGATTCTTCATGGCGACCTCGGCAAGTCTTTTCGCACAGATCAACCGGTAATCAGCCTGATCTTCGAGCGGTATCCGGCAACAATCGAACTCGCCATCGCAGCGATGCTGATTGCAATCGCGATTGCCATTCCGCTCGGCGTGGTCGCCGGCAAGAATCGCGGCACCCTCCTGGACAACGGATTATCGGTAATCGCGCTGGTGGGAATCAGCCTGCCGAGTTTCGTAATTGGGCCATTGCTCGTTTACGTCTTCGCGGTGAAACTCGGCTGGCTGGCCCCGTCCGGAAGATTTGATTGGAGCGATATCGTCCTGCCTTCGTTTACGTTGGGTGCCGCGCTGTCAGCGATCCTGACACGCATGGTTCGCTCGTCGGTGATCGAAGAACTCGGCGAAGGTTACGTGCGCACCGCCCGCGCGAAAGGCTTGAGTGAACGAGCAGTGGTGTACAAGCATGTGCTGAAGAATGGTTTGATTCCAGTCGTGACCGTGCTGGGCCTGCAACTCGGCGTGCTGCTCGCCGGCGCAATTATCACGGAAAAGATTTTTGGGTGGCCTGGACTCGGCTTGCTACTCGTCGAGGATGGAATCGGAAAGCGCGACTATCGCATCGTGCAGGGCTGTGTGCTGGCAATTAGCACGACTTACATCATCGCGAACACGCTGACTGACATGCTTTATCGCTGGCTCGATCCGCGGATTCGAGTGTCGTAACGGAGCGCAGGCATCCTTGCCCGCATAAGCGCGAAGCGCGAACAATGAACTTCTTATGAGTCGTCTCGCCATCATCGGCATCGTCATCGTCGTCGTCGTCGTCGTCGTGGCGATCTTCGCGCCGTGGATCGCGCACTACGATGTCGGCGCGACCAACCTCGCGATGCGCTACATGCCACCGAGCGGCGCACACTGGTTCGGGACGGATTCCACCGGCCGCGATGTTTTTTCGCGGGTAGTCTTCGGCGCGCGCATCTCGCTCGAAGTCGGCGTGATTGTCGTTGCTGTTTCAGCGGTCGTCGGAACGCTGATTGGCGCGGTCGCTGGTTTTTACGGCAGGTGGGTTGACGCGTTATTGTCCGGCTACTTCTTCAATGTGTTCCTCGCGTTTCCGGGACTGCTGCTGGCGATCGCGATGGTCGCATTTCTCGGCGCGGGTCTGAACAAGTTGATCTTTGCGCTGTGTATCATCGGCTGGGTCGGTTACGCGCGTCTGATTCGCGCCCAAGTCCTAAAAGTTCGCGAGTACGATTTCGTCCAGGCCGCGCGCGCGCTGGGCGCGGGAGACTTCCGCATCCTCTTTGTTCACATTCTTCCGAACGCGATTCAACCGTTGATTGTGCAAGCAAGTCTGGGAATGGCGGGCGCAGTTCTCTCGGAAGCTTCGCTTTCCTTCCTCGGACTCGGCGTTCCCCCACCGGCGCCCTCATGGGGCGTGATGATTGAAGAGGCACGCGATCTTTCAACTCTGCAAGCTGCGCCGCATGCCTTGATCTTCCCGGGACTGGCGATTGCGCTGACCGTCCTCGCCTTCAACTTTATCGGCGATGGCTTGCGCGAATATCTCGACCCGCGACAACGCCGCCGGTAACTCATTATGACGCTAGAAGCGAAGTCGGCCGCCATCTCTGTCGATCATCTCTCGAAGACTTATCCGGTTTCTTTTCTTCGTCTCAAAAAGCTTCTTCGCCGCAAATTCAAACCGCCGGTCGAAGCGCTTCGCAATATCTCATTCACCATCAATGAAGGCGAAATCTTTGGGCTGATTGGTCAGAACGGCGCGGGCAAGACCACACTCACAAAAATCATAGCGACACTGGTTCAGCCGACCACCGGCAACGTGACGGTCAAAGGGCACGACACCGTCAAGGACGATCAGCGCGTGCGGCGCAATGTTGGCCTGTCCGGAGCCGAAGAGCGAAGTTTCTACTGGCGTCTCACCACTGAACAGAACCTCTTGTTCTTCGCGCGTCTGCACGGGTTCAGTGGACGGGCGGCGAAGAGCCGAATCTCAGAACTGTTTGAGTTGCTGGAACTGCAGGAGCTTGCGACGCGACGCTTCGCGGAACTCTCGACGGGGAACAAGCAGCGGCTGTCCGTCGCGCGCGCGATGCTGGCCCAACCGCCGGTGCTCTTGCTCGATGAGCCAACCCGCTCGCTCGATCCTATCGCAGCGGCACGGATGCGTTCGACGATTAAGTCACTGGCCCAAGCAAACAACGCAACGATCTTTCTGACTTCGCATAACTTGAACGAAGTCGAAGAACTTTGTGATCGGGTTGCCATCATCAGCAAGGGCGAAATTCGCGCGCTAGACACGCCGCGCAACTTGCGAGCAGCGCATACAGAAGAAGAGCGCGTTACGATCGTGTTCGGAGGTTTGGGTCTCGCCGATTCTGAACAGGCGCTGGCAAGATCGTTCCGGCCAGAACTCTTTGTCTTCGAGCCGTCCTCCCGCGCCGATGAAACATCGGTCAAGTTCGTGCGCGACGCCCATGATCAATTGCTCGATCGCGTCCTGCGAACCTTGCAACAGAGCGGCGCGCTTATTAAGTCTGTGGAAAGTGAGAAAGCAACATTGCTGGATGTGCTGGAGAGATACGAGGAGGCCGACAACGATTGATTCTCTTCTTTCGACGCGTCTGGGCATTTCTCGCGCGCGATTGGCGGCTCGAGCTGAGCTATCGCATGCAGTTCTTCCTGCGGGTGCTTTCGATTCTGATCGTCGTCACGACGCTTTTCTTCATCTCGAAAATCTTCACCGGCTTTGCCGACCCAAGGTTCTCGCAATGGCGCGATCCGCTGGCCGCGTGGCTAACAGGACTCGCCGTGCTCAACTATTTCATGACCGGATTCTCGAGTCTGGCGAACGCGATTCGCCAAGAACAAGTTCAGGGCACGCTCGAGAGCGTGCTGATGACGCCTATCAGCGTGCCGACTGTGATCGTTGCGAGTTCGGCGTGGGATTTTGTGCAGGCGACTTTCTTTTCATCGCTCTACCTTTTCTTCGGCTGGTTGTTCTTTGACGTCCACTATCGCGGCAGCTTTCTGCTGGCGCTGATGTTTCTTGTGCTCACAACCGTCGTGCTGTCTTGTTTAGGAATTCTGTCGGCAAGCTTCGCGATGGTTTTCAAGCGCGGCGATCCGTTTGGAATTTTTCTCGGCACAGGTTCGGCGCTTTTCTCAGGCGTGTTCTTCCCGACGCAGCTAATCAATCAGTACGCGGGATCGGGCGTGGCCAGCATCTCGCGAGCGCTGCCGCCAACTTATGGACTGGATGGGATTCGGCGCGTGCTCATCGAGGGACAAAGCCTCCGCGATGTGCAGCAGCCACTGATTATGCTGCTCATCTTTCTAATTGTGCTGCTGCCGTTTTCGCTTTGGGTGTTTGGTCGCGCCGTGCGGAAGGCGAAGCGCGAAGGGAGTTTGATTCAGTATTAGGTCCGGGAGCGCGGGCGTCCTCGCCCGCAGTTCTTCGTGCGCAACCATCTGCGAGGGATGAATGACATTAGGGACTGCGGACGAGGATGTCCGCGTTCCCAGTTATTCCTTCATCGCAATCGTCGGCCCGGTCGTGTAGCTGTCACGCGCGCGCACGACGAGATTTGGATAGCGAACCTTTACTCTGATCGAGCGCTCTGCTTCGTTAGCGTTCTGTTTTGGAAAATAACCGAGCGTGTATTGCACGCCTAGCTCAGCGGTAATCGCTTCAAACGCCGGGCCAACGTCACGCAAATCATCAGCGCGGTAGTATCGCCCGCCGGTCTTGTCAGCGAGTGCTCGCATATAAGGCTCGCTGAGCGCATAACCTTTCATCAGACGGTCCTGAACTTTTCGTCTCGCCTTTTCACTCTTGATTGCGCTCAGTCGCTGTGGCAGTTGCGGCAGGGTGTTGTATTGCACCGTGTAGATCAGCACATCGTCTTCGGCGATGTCGTCCACAGTACTTTGCAGGCTGGCAACGCTGCTTTGATCGACGCCGTCGCTCATCAAAACGATCGCCTTGCGTCCTGGGATCCCAGCCATCTGCTTCAAAGCATAGGCCACCGCGTCATAGAGCACGGTGCCGTCGATGGCCGCGGGAATGCGGAGCTTCTCCTGGCGAATCATCGCGACGCTTCGCGGCTCAGTCAGCACATTGATTTTCCCATCGAAAGAGATCGCCATTAGCCGATCGTTGGGTCGCAGGTGATTGACGAAAGTATTTGCGGCATCGCGAATCTGCGCGAGCTGATATTGCGTGGAGCCGCTCACATCCAGCAATAGCGCAACCGTGAACGGCTTCTCGATCGAACCAAAGTACGCAACGTTCTGCTCGACGCCGTCTTCGTACACGCGAAAGTCTTCCTTGCGCAGGTTGGCGATGTAGCGGCCATATCTATCCATGACCACAGCCGGAATCGTGACCATACTCGCGCTCGCATTTGCATTCCCACCTGGTGAAATTGGTTGGGTTTCGCGAGTCGGGTACGAACTGCTCGACCGCAAAACCGGCGGTCGTCGTGGCGTGTCGGGTGCCTGGGCGAAGACTTCGAAAGCTGCTGAGAACGCCAAAATCAGCAAAATTGCGGCGGAAAATCTACTCATAATTAATTTTTCGACGACTGACTGACACCTTAATTTATTCGGCTAACAATTGAGTAAAACGATGAAAGCGCGAGGTATTCCGACTCAGAGGCGGGAGTCGCGAGTCTAAAGTCATGACTGGGGAGTGGAGAGTGGAGAGTCAAAGAGGCGTTCTGGTCGTTAGTTGGAGACTATGGGGCGCAATTCTCGACTCTTGACTCTTTCGACTAATCCCTTGTCACTTATCTCCATTCCCCTTACCCTATGCTTCATGCTTCGCGTCATCCGATATTTCGTGTACGCCTTCTGCGGAATTCTTTTGGGCGGGCTGATCTTCGAAGCAGCGACCTTGCCGCGCGTCTCAACGCTGGCCACCGAGAATCCCGCCACCACGTCCATGATCGAGACGCGCATTCGCGAAGCCGAGCGCAATGGCCAACAGCCAAAGCGCGTGCAGATTTGGGTGTCACTCGACAAGATTTCACCGCAGCTTCAGCGCGCGGTGATCGCCGGCGAAGACACAAACTTCGCCACGCATCATGGCTTTGACTATGAAGCGATTCAGCGCGCGTGGGACCAGGCGCAGAAGGACGCCGACAAAGAGGCGAAGCAGGAAGGCGAGAACGATTCGTGGTTGCCAAACATGCCGGACTTCAAGCGCGGCGCTTCGACCATCTCGCAGCAGCTCGCGAAAAATCTCTACCTATCAAGCGAGCGCTCGTTCATGCGCAAAGGCCAGGAAGCGATCATCACTTACTTCATGGAACGCAGCCTGACGAAGCGACGCATTCTCGAACTGTATCTGAACGTGATTGAGTGGGGCGATGGAATTTATGGCGCTGAAGCCGCGTCGCAGTATTACTTTCATAAACCCGCGGCGGCGCTCAATCAACGCGAAGCTGCGTTTCTGTCAGCGATGATTCCCAATCCGCGCACAGTCTTCAACCCACAAGTAAATCCTAAGCGCGTCGCGCGCCGTCAGCGAATAATTCTGAAATTGATGCCGAGTGTGAAGATGCCGCAAGGAACTGGGTGATCGAATTGAACGAGCGCTATGATCCGGAGCCTCGTTGGCCCGCGGCGGTGGCCGTGATCGCGGTTGGTGGTTTGTACCTCGCATTGCCGCCTTTTTTAATCATTGGGCCGCGTTGGCTGTTTCCCGCAGTCGTCTTCGCTCTGCTTGTTCCAACGGTCATCACGCATCGCGCAGGCAAGCACCACCTAAACAAAATTCTCGGCTTCACGGTTACAGGTTTAGTGACTTTGGGAATGATCGCGTCGGTAGTGCTACTCATCGCGGCTCTGCCAGCGCACAAAGAATCTCCCACGCAGCTTTTAATATCCGCCGCGTCTTTGTGGGCGACAAACATCCTGGTCTTTGCTCTGTGGTACTGGCGTTTGGATGCCGGCGGTCCGCACCGGCGAGACTCACGCGTCGGCCATCCTGACGGAGCGTTTCTGTTTCCGCAGATGACCATGCCTGATGATTCCAAGGCCAAAGCGGGGCAACACACATGGTCGCCAAACTTTCTCGATTATCTATTTGTGGCATTCAACACGAGCACTGCGTTTTCGCCGACGGACGTGCCCGTGCTTGCGCGCTGGGGCAAGGTCTTGATGATGCTGCAATCGATCATCTCGCTGACAGTGCTGGCTCTGCTGGCCGCGCGCGCAGTAAATATTCTATGAGCTTTGCTTAACTTTGCCGCTCACTCCTTACCGCCTCCACATAAAACGCAACCCGGTCAGCAAGAAAGAAATTGCAGATTGAGCAAGCCCCAACACTCAAAACGTTGGCGCCGGCGATCGGCAAGCCGAGGCGTCCGACCAGAAGGCTCATGAAAACCAGGTTGCCGGTGATCGAAACAGCGCCATTCGTAATATTGAATTTCATCAAGCGGCGCATCGTCTCGCCTCTGCTTGCCGGCGGCCGGTCCTTCCACGTCCAACGTTGATGCCAGACAAAATTATTCAGCACAGCTAATTCGACTGCGACAACGGTTGCAACGAGGTAGCCCATCGGATGCGGACCGCGCGTTAAGAGAAAGAGCGCGCCGGTTTGCAGTGCAAACCCGAGGATGCCAACCACATTGAATCTGATGAAGTGAATCATCGAACGTTGATCCGCGACCAGTAGTCCGGTTTCACCGCCGGGGCAAACGCTCCAATTTGTAGAGCGTATGCGTGTGCTGGATGGATAGGACGACCAGCATCAGCGACATGCCGAACGAGGCGATCACACCGCCGACATCAAAGAGCAGATAACGGTGGTGATATACGCGCGGCCGATAGAACAGAAACACATTGCCAATCATCAGCAGCAGACGCAGTTCAGTCGGGCCCAACTTCCATTGCGAGATTTTGAATATGCCGACCGAGTACGCTGCCAGATAAGAATTAATGGCCAGCATGAAATAAGAGATCAGCAGGACCCCGGCAACGCGCTGGCTCATATACCCTGAGAGGGCCATGCCAAGCAGCAGAAACAAAATGCCGTACGTGTCGATGATGTGGTCCACGTAAAATCCATATCGCGGCCGCTGTCGATCGCGGTAACGCGCCAAGGTTCCATCCAGGCTGTCGCCAAACCAGTTGAGAAAGATGAAGACATTCACGAGGTGCAGCATCAGCGGATTGCGCTTACTCAACGCGTAGCACGCGCCGGCGCCGATCATACCGATGAGTCCTAAAATCGAGAGGTGATCAGAATTTACCCACGCCGGCATCCGTCGCGCGAATCCATAAAGCGCGGCCCTCTCAAGCGGCGCCAAAATACTTGTCTGCTCTCGCTGAGCATCACGAAAAGCTTTGGTCGTGATTTTGGGGTCGCCTTCGGTGTTGGTTTCGGCTCTGCTTTCGTTCTCGATCGTAAGTTCCATTTGCATGAGTCTTCTCCCCCTTACTACGGCCACCGCACACTGCTCACTGCCCACCGCCTTCTGATGGCAATCAAGGTGCCATCCTTCCAGTGACGGATCCGCGCCGTTTCCAAAGCTCTTTGCAATTGATTCAGTGAGGGAGGTGCAGGATAAATGCGCTATTAGGCTTAAGTTAATTGGGTGCTAACACTCGGCGCAAAGTAGTGACTCTCTAAAATTGATACCGGCGTGAAAATGCCGCAAAAGAATGGATGGAATGATTCCTAAGGCGCGCTCGCCACTGCGACCGAAACATCTGCATAGAATGCGGCTTGCTGCGCGCGACTGAGACAATTCAACGCGGTCACTGTCTTCCACTGGAGATTGTCGCGCATGCCCGCCGCGCCCTTGCTGAGTCCCCAACTCTTATGGCCCGCCTGATCGGTTGCCACCACGCCCGCATCGCCGCCAAAACAGTTTGCGTCGGGAACGTACCGCGCAACGAGAACGGAAATCGCACCGAACGCAATGGAGAGACGTTCAGCATCCATCGAAGGACAATCGAACAACAGCGCAATCTTGTCCTTCAGATGCGCTTCCAAAGTTTTCGTGTCTCGGGTCGTCGCCCAGTTGTAATGAGCCTGCCGATCGATTGAGCCAACGTTCGGGTCATTCGTAAAGCACTGAGCCGTAGGTGCTTTAATTGCCGGTGGTTTCGTTTCGATTGCGTTCGCTATTGACTTCGCGCCGCTGAAATAAAAGTCGCCCGTCAAAGACGAAGACTCCCAAGGCGTCTGTTTGCCTCCGGTTGCACTTCGCACAGCGACGCGTACACGCTTGAAAACTTCTTCAATGCTCAGGCCGGGCACGGCCATGTTCTTCAAAAGCTCTTGCGTATAGAGCCCGTTGCGGACGCTGCCATCGCTCGCGACTGAACCGGGCGCAGTCGCATACGCAATCAAAGTCCCGCTCGGCGCGTCCATCTGCGCCAGGCCGCTCGAGACAGAACGAAAGCTGCGCGAGAAAGGATTGTTGCGGCACGCGTCCAGAATCACCACGTTCAAAGCATTGCCGGCCTCGTCCATCAAGCCCATGATCAGGTTCGCGTCCACACCCTGATCCTCGACGTCGGTTTCGCTCTGAATGCTCGCGTCAACCGGAATTAGGTAGTTACGCCCGCGCAACTGCACGCCGTGACCGGCGAAATAGAACAACCCCTGACCGCCGCTCTTCAGCTTCTGACCAAACTCGCGAATCATCGCTTTCATCTGCCGCTGATTGAGGTCGATGCCGCGCGCGACGTTGAATCCCAACTTAGCCAGCGCATCGGCCATGTCATTCGCATCGTTCGTCGGATTCTTCAACGGCGGCGCGTTGGCGTAAGAGCCATTGCCAATGACTAGCGCGATGCGTCTGTTTGCTTGAGGCGTAGAGGGATTTGCAGGGCCTTGCGTGAGCTGCCGATCCTGCTGTGAATGCGCCGCAAGCGCGACGAGTAGGATCGCGATCAGGGAAAGCGAGCTTTTGCGGAGAAGTCTCATGTGAATCACACGCTAGGTGCGTGAAATATCACAGCATCTGTTCAATCCACAAATGAATCCGAGAACTCGGGCAGATAGTCATTATGCTAAATCTCTTCCTGCTCGGCATAGATGGCCAAATCCAAAGACGAGTCCGCCCGCGTCAGTTCCATAAGGTGCGGGTTGGCTTTGACTGAATGTTTTTTTCGTTTGCGTTTTCGAGTCATACGTTCGCTCCTTCCCCATTCTCTTCTGCGCAGAATGCTACCGCATTCTTGGACATGGCATCATCTTTGCCAGATAGCCGTATCTCTCATAAATCTGTCCCAAAAGAAGGCAAGACAATTCGGGACCCTGATTGATTTTTGAGCGATGGACTATTAAGCCCCTTTTCGATTCGGTTCGATCAAAACAGGAGGAACGATATGGCAGACGAACGTAAAGATCATCAAGGTGGTGGTGAGGACGGCGGCGGTCAAGGTGGTGGTGGCGGTCAGCAAGGCGGCGGCGGCCAAGGCGGTGGTGGCGGTCAGCAAGGCGGCGGCGGCCAAGGCGGTGGTGGCGGTCAGCAAGGTGGCGGCGGCCAAGGCGGTGGCGGTCAGCAAGGCGGCCGACAGTAGAAAGTTCAATTTATCCTGAGATGAGTTCTTCGGAACTCATCTCAACTTTTGTGATGGAGAAACTCTAATTATGAATCCGTATGATCTGCTGAAGAACGACCACGACAAAGTCTCCGATCTCTTCAAGCGAATTGAATCGGCGTCGGGCAAGGCCAAGCTTGCCGGCTTCAGGAAACTGAAAGCTGAGCTGGACGTGCACACGATGATCGAGGAAACAATTTTTTATCCGGCTTTGAAGAACGCGGCCGAATCGCGCGATCTTACGCTTGAGGCTTACGAAGAGCATCGCGTGATCAAGGACCTGCTCGCTGAGTTGGCGGCGGCCGAACCCGGCGATCAATGGGACGCGAAATTTACCGTGCTCAAAGAAAACGTCGAGCATCACGTCGATGAAGAAGAAGGTGACCTATTCAAGAAAGCGAAGGACGTTTTGAGTACAGAGCAGGCTGAAGCGCTCGGCGATCAGATGGCCGCGGAAAAAGAGAGACAAAGCGCGCCGGTGGCCGATGAACTCAAGAAACCTTCTTTTATCAAACGCGTGGTGAACAGTCTGCTCGGCGGCTCGACCACGAAGCGTGACGCGAAAAAGAAGAAGGCCGGCAAAGCAACTGCTAAGAAGAAGACGGCAAAGCCCGCGGCCAGGAAAGCCACCCGGAAGACCGGCGCAAAGAAAAGCAACGCGAAGCAGGCTGCGAAGAAATCCGTTAAGCGCAAGCGAACTGTGACTGGGACGGCCGCGAAGAAAGCTGCCCGCAAATCACCGCCGAGCGGTCGCGCTCGCGCCAAGGCTGCATAACGACAACGTTCTGAATATTTTCGAGGAGTAGGACGATGGCTAAGAAAGAAACTTCCAGCAAACGTGAATTAATCGATACGGGCAATGACAAGCGTTACGTTCGCCGTGACGAGAAAGGCCAGTTTAAGGAAAGCGACGATGTGGGCCGCTCTCTCTCGCAGGATGTCCGCAAGCACGCGAAGACCAAAGTTCCACCCGGCGAAGGGGATCGGGGCGACCAAAAGCGCGACTAACAAGAGCGCGACTAAGACGCGCTACAAATGTTCGCTTCATAAATCAATCGCGCTCGCTTGCTTTGAGGCGCCGGCGCAAAACCAGACAGAAACAGGAAGGACTTCATGAAAAAGAGAATTCTATTATTGAGTGCGGCCACGGTGGCCGGAGCTTTGTTATATGCGCTGAAAGGCAATCGGCACGGCCGAAATGGCGACACAGCCAAGCGAGATGAACTTGCGAACGAGCCTGAGACTTCGGCGAACGGCGCCTCTGCTGCTGCGAAAGAAAAACGTGGCGCCCGCGCGAAGAAGCAGAGGTCTAAGGCGGCTTCCATGACAAAGACCGACGACGGCCACGCCGCGATTGCAACAGGGGCAGACCACGAGCTGGACGATCAAGGAACCGGCCAGGCAGAGGCTTTACAGATCCTGACGCAGATTCGAGACGGCGCTTTTGAGGCAAGTGACGAAAAGCTGGCGCTGGCCCTGGGCCGGCCGACCGAAGAAATTGAACAATGGATTGGCGGAAAAGAATTGATTGACGGCGACGTTCTGCTAAAGGCGCGAACGCTCGCAACTCAACGCGGCCTGCATCTCGAATAGGGGGTCTACTGGCACTGACATTTGTTAGAGGTTTTTCGTGCCTATCGCCAATCGTCAGATAAACACTCTATCGCGTGCTGCGCACGCTGCGAACCTTTTCAATCATCTTCCCCGCAGGCTCGCTGCGCTCGCCCGCGGCTATCACTCTGTCGCGCTGCGCGCTGTCATTAAGCCTGCGCAGCAGGCGATCAGAATGCTAGCCCCTGCCGAGGCGTCAGCCGAGGCTGGGGTGGGCGTTTCGTTTTATTAGTCCGAGCCTGCGAAGCTGGCGACAGATTCTGTCGCGTGCTCCGCGCGCTGCGAGCATTTCTTCGATCTTGTCTCCCGCTCGCTACGCTCGCCAGCGGCTATCAATCTGTCGCGCTGCGCGCTCAAACCGAACAAATCCTAACTCCATGGATGCGCCTCATCGAAATCAACATGATGGGCCTTCCAAATCGCCTTCCACTCATCTTCAAAACTGTTACGTCGGTGATGTTCTTCCTGATTGCGGATGTAGCGCCGCACTCGCCCCACCTGAGACTCACTGACAGTGAACGCCGCGAATCGCGCCTGCCAGCCAAACCTTCCGCGCGTCTGGCGCTTTGCCCAACCGGATGAACTGGATTTTAGCTTGCTCATGAAATCCGATATGGAAATGGTCGGATGTAACCGCCAGGATATGGACGTGATTCGCTGTGCCGTTTACTTCGAGTGCGACGCCATCGAGGCCGCGAACGACACCGCCCAGATACTCATGCAGTCGCGGACGCAACGAGTTGGTGATTAACGGAGCCCGCTCTTTTGTGGCAAAGACAATGTGATAGAGGAGATTTGTGTACGACCTCGGGAGTTCTGTCGCCTGCTACGCAGGCTCGCTATGCTCGCCAGCGGCTATCACTCTGCCGCGCTTCGCGCTCAAACCGAAGACGCTCATTTCCACAGCTTGCTCGCTGTTGAGCACGTTCGCGGCCATGATGGCGCCATGCTCTATGAATGCATACGACGCGTATTTAATGTTATGGCCGCGTTTCAAGGTCACAGATTGTGATCTTGAACGAAGCGCCTCGCTTTCATCCTTCATCAATTGAAAGACAAAATCAGCAGGGAATCTTTTCGGATTCGCTTCACTGCTTGATTCAGAACACGCGTTTCCACGCCGTAGATGGTTGCCAGGTCGGAATCCAGAATCACTCGCTCGCCGCGAATCTCGTGAATCAGCGGAGCAATCCTTTGAAGAGCGAGGTTGTCGGTGATTTCGGTTTTAGGAGACAAGGCAACTCCGCAAATACGTTCGGGAAGCTTGGGAAAATTCGTGGCGAATAATGCCATAGGCATTGCAAAGCGCAAAGAGGTAAGAGCAAGAAATTAAGGCGGCGAGGCCTCGCGAGAAGCCCCACCGCCATGCCCTCAGTGAGCTGCCCTTCAGGTCTGGATTTTAGTTGCTAAGGTCGGGGGTTTAGTGACTCCGGTCTTGATTGGGATGGGTTGAGCCTGGAGTTGGTGGGTCAGGCTTGGGCTGGAATGACTTGAATCTGGATTTTGGTGGCTCAGGTTTGGATTCCCACACCTAACGCTTGGTCCCTGGCGGTTCGGGTCAGGACTACAACGACTCAGCTCTGAGTCTTGGTCGCTCGCATCCGGATGTTATTAGCCTGGCTCTCGGTTTGAATATCTGAAATCGGGATTTGAGTGAGTCAGCTCAGTCTCTAGACTTTATGACTGGGAACTTGCAGGCCTATCGCATGATATTGAATGAATTGATGAATTGGTTGCCGAGGTCTTCGGCGCCGGGGCGGCTCAAAGCAAACAGCAGAATTATTTCGCGATCGTTGCCCATTTGACGGGTGAACACGCGCGCGGTGCCGGAAAATCCCGGCGCGCTCAAGTGGTATTGCATGCCGACCGTTCCTCCAACGCGCACCTCGTGCTCAGCCTTCACCGTAACGATGGGGCCAGTTCCGGTCTGTTGCGCGCCCCGGTTCATGCCGCCTATCAAACTCTGAATGGCCTCGTCTCGCGCGGACGCGTCGGTGTAATTATTATTCGGGCCGACCGCAGACATTGCGACATAGAAGCCGGCGTTGCTACCGCCCGCGACAAAGTGAAACTGCACGGGCTTGCCGGTCTTCGCGTCGATCGAAGTGTTTGTTCCCGCGACTGCGTTGCTCGGCACGAAAACTGAAAAGTGTCCCGGAACTGAATCGTACTTCGTCCAGCGATCCGGTGTTCCCTTCTCTGAAATTGGTTTGACGCTGGGCGCGCCGCTGGTGGGCAGCGAGCTTCCCAACATTCCGCCAAAAAGATCTTCGCTGGAGAGACTTGATCTGGGTTTACTCGCCGCAGTCTGTCGCAAGGACGGCCCGCCGCTGATGCGCGCCAGTTGCTCCGCCTGCAAGCGACGATATTCCCAAGGCGCAACCGCCGCGCTGTCTGCCCACAGACCGCGTTTCTCGGCGCGGGCGGCATTCTCGCACTGCGCATACAACTCGCGATCGTTTTGGTTCAGTTCGTAATCCAGCGCGTGGTCGTACCAGGCGACGCCATCGCGCAGCATCTGCGATCCAATATCTACGCCATTCAGAAGAACCTTGGCTTCGAGAAAGCCATCAGCCAGGTGCGAGTACTCGATCGTCACGGTCTTGTCGAGCACGAGCGCTTTCAGGTGCTCGCGCGCTACGTCATTGAAGGGCTGACCAACTTCCGGCGGGATAACCGCTTTCAGCCGCACACTGATCGGTCGATTGGTGTTGCTGACGATTAGCGTGTTACCCGAACGGACCTCGATCACTTTCGCTTGCAGCGTCGCCGCCGCAGCGCTCTGCGCCAACCACATCAACGCAGCGAGGATGATGAAGAGTTTGAAAGTGGAAGTCCTGATCATATCGCCTCCAAATCTGCTCGGGCGTCCGCGTCAGCAAAGAACTTCAGACTGCGAATTCTGCGGCCAGCATCAACTCTGCCTTGCGCAATTCGTAACGGCCACGGCCGAGGTTGCCATCAGGTCGCACGGCCAGCAGGAAAAAATATTCTCGATGCAGCGCCCGCATCAGCAGGGTTACGTTATCGAGCGACAGCACGAGTTCGCGCACTTCGCCGAGGTTGAGATCCTTCGCGGATCGCGCGGCGGTGCGAATCAACGAAGTAAACTCAGCGGCAGCCACGTCCAGATTTGCTTCGGCGGCTTCCGCGCTGAAGAATTTTTCAACCGGCAAACCGTCAGTCCCCATGATGACCGCGCCGAGTCCGCCATCGGTCTTTTCAACGATCGATTGAAGTGTTTCTTTGAACATTCGATCCCTATCTCGTTTAGAAGCCGGCTACCGCCCGCTGCCAAATTATTCGGGCGGGCAGTAGCCCCGCCTCTAAGCGAACCATCTCAAACAAAGTCCGGTGGCCGATGCTTTCGCTTCGACCACCGGCTGGTATTTCAAGATGCAGACGAGAGACGCCTGCGTTCCTGCGAACAGTTACGGCCGTTGTCCGGTGACTGCTCCGGGACGGGCCGAATTCGTCGGGCTCGCGGCCGGATTGCTCGGCGCTCCCAAAACATTCGGTTGCGTCGAAGGAACTGCTCCCGGGTTTTTCTCCTGCTGTTGCAGTTCAGTCGGCGTCGGCGTGTTCGATTGCGGATTGCCGAGCGGCACCGGCTGCGGCACGCTCTGCGTCCGCGGGCCAGAACTCGGCGTGACGTTGGTCGGCCGGCCGAAGTAATCCGGTCGATAGATGTGCGGCGTGATGAAGAACAGGATTTCGGTCGAATCCTTCGTCACGAGTTTCCGCTTGAAGAGATTGCCAATGATCGGAATGCTGGCCACACCCGGCGTGCGCTGTCGCTGAGTGGCTTCCGAATCAGCCAACACACCGCCCATGACGGTCGTACCACCATCCGGCACCAGCACTTCAGATTGCATGCGCTGAGTGTCGATACCCGGAACACCACCAACCGCAATACCGGTGTTCACTGTGTTGTTCTCGATCGTGACGCGCAGCACGACGGTGCCGGCATCAGTAATCTGCGGAGTGATCGAAAGACGCAGCGGAACCGAAACGAACGTCGTGGTTACGACCGCTGTTCCACCGGCTGCTTGAGTTGTCTGCACCGGAATCTGCGATCCGCTTTCGATCTGCGCCGGACGATTGTTCAGAGCAGTCACGCGCGGAGTGGCCACGGTCTTAACTTCGCCGCGGTTTTCCGCCGCGCTGATGAGCGCGCTGATTTGCGCCGTGCCGAACAGGCCGGTCGTCAATCCGATGATGGTCGTCGCTGCCGCAGCGCGAAGATTGTTCAAAGGGCTCGCCGTGTTGCCCAGACCACCAAACGCGCTATAAGGATTCGGACCCGAGCTCAAAGTCGGGCCACTTGACGCGCCACTCGAACCACCGCTCGAACCGCTGCTCGATCCACTCGCCGGCAACGTCGTAATGTTGGCCAGGCCACCGCGCCCCAGATTGGCAACGCCGAGTGAAAGCTGCGCACCGAGGTCGCGGCTGAAGTTATGTTGCGCAATGACGATGCGAGTTTCGATCTCGACTTGCGGCTCTGGCTGATCGAGGATGGCAACCAACTGGCGGATCGCCTCGACGTTCTCTTTCACGTCGGTGACGATCAGCGTGTTGCTGCGTCCTTCAACTTCCACCGAACCCAGTCGCGACAGACGACGCTTGATGATCGGCAGCAATCCCTGATCGCCGCCGCCACCGGTCGCATCGCCACCGGCGCCACCACTGAAGCTCAAGTTGGTCGAGCCGCCTGCGAAGGCGCTGGTCGAACCCGCGGCCTGGGCCAGAGTGCCCGACGCCCGCGCGTAGTTCAGCCGGATGAACTCAGTCACCAACGGCGCATTCGAAAGCTGCGCTTCCTTGATGACCCGTTGCGTCTCGGCTTCTTTGGCCAGAGTCTCGCCCGTCGCCACGCGGAGGATGTTGCCATTGACGTCCACGCCTAATTTGTTCGCGCGCAGAATCGCATCCAGCGCGTAGTTCCAGGGAACGTCTTGCACGTTCACCGTCACCGGCACTGCGCCGACTGAGCTATCGATCACAAAATTGATTCCATACTGCTCAGTGATGTAATTCAGGATGTCGCGCACGTCGGCGTTGACCACGTTCAAGTTGATCGGCTCGCCAACAAATCCAGCCTGGCCGTACTGCCGGCCCTGATTTGGCTGCTGCGCCATGTTGTCTTTCGCAGGCGTCACCACCGACGCGAGCGGCGTCGGCGAAGGATCCGGCAAAGGCGCAAGCGACTCGGAAGTGCGCGAAGGTTTCGCGTTCGACTTGGCGGAGGCGCCCACGGCCAACGCAAAACTGTTAAGCGACAAGCCGGCGGCGAGCGCGAAGGCGCAAGTTCTGACGGCTACATTCTTGAAATACTTAGGCATCATTCCCTCCTCGGGGGGATTAGGTTGAATTCCGTCGCGCGCTCGCTCGGAATGCCTCAGGCGAAGATTCAAAGCGCACACCGCACTACGCGGAGATTCAACTTGTTGTCAAAAGAGTGAACGAAGCGATGCTTCGAGGGGCTTACGTCGTTCACGGTTAGCGCTGAAGCCAATGGATCGGCGCCAGCGGGAAACTTTGGTTATTGCTTTTCCGGAGTGCCCGGCTTGGCGGTCTCAACAGCCGGAGCATCGGAGGCGGCAGGCTTCGCCGCGGTCATGGCTTCGACCGGGCTCGGCGTGCGCAGAGGTTTGACCTCGACGGATTTGTCGCGACGGCCATCAGTCCAGACCGTTTCGCGACGGAAGATCAGGCGACCTTCCTCGATCGCGACAAGTTGTCCATCGAAAAAGTTCTCGCCCGGATAAATCACGTACGAGAGTTTGGGAGTCAGCGGCGTCGCTTCAACCATCGCGGACCAACCGCGCGGCGTGCGAAAGATGCCCGTGACTTGCACTTCGTTGAGCAGCAAAGCGGTCGTCGGCTTCGGTGCTGCAACGTGTGCATTCGCAGCCGCCATTTTCTGCGCGCGGTAACGCTCGATGCGCACTTGAATGGAAGGCGGCTCCAATTTGGTAACGACCTTCTGCTGCTTGATGACTGGCTGATACTTTTTGAAAGGATCGCGGCCAGCCGACTTTTCGCCGGCGTCCGCTTTCTTGGCTTCGCTCTTGTCCTGAGCAACAACCGTGAAAGATGCGAAACTCAAGGCGCACAGGATCGCCGCGAGACTGAGACTGTAATGAATGAAGTGCTTGAAGTTCATGGTCGTTTTTCCTGAGAGCTATTTGGCTGGGGCAACGGCTTGCTGGACCGCTTGCTGAGTTGCGGCGGCGGGATTGCCAGCCGGCTGATTGGCCGGAGCGTTGGGTTTTTGCTGTTGCTGCTGTTGCTGCAGCCTTTCCGAAGAAACGAAGTACGCGGTCAGATCGAAGCGCGCTTCGACGGTCTTGTTTGGCGCCTGATTGTCCAACTGCTTGATCTCGAAATTCGTGATCGAAACGATCCGTTGATAATGGGCCAACTGATCGAAGAAATTCCGCAGACCTGCAAACGAGCTTTGGACGGAAACGTCAATCTTCTTGCCCATGAAGTAATCCTGCGAAACGTCATCCTTCGGGGTGAAATGTCTCACCGACAGGCCAGTCGCGCGCGCCCGCTCCTGGATGCCCTCAAGCACTTTCGTCAGCTCGCGTTGTTCGGGCAGCAGGGCTTTCAACTCATCCAGCTCTTCCTGCTTATTCTTGTAAGCAGTCCGAAACTCGCTGAGGCGCTGCGAAGCGATCTGGGCTTCCTGATTGGCTTTGCGCAAAGTCGCAATTTGTTCCTGGAGGGCTTTGGTCTCTTTGCGCGTGCCGCTGGTCACGAAATACCAGAAGCCGCCGTAAACGAGCAGGGCGACTGCGCCAAGCATGACAAAGCGCAAGTACCAGGGAAGGTTGTTGATGTTTCCGAGCTTCATGATGTTTTCCTAAGGCGAGCGATATCGATGGCTGGTTAATTCTTGACCGCGACATGATTCGTCGCACTGTTGTTGACGGGAGATTGATTGGAAGATTGCGGCGCCTTGCTGTGCGAGTAGTTGCACTTGATCGTGAACGAAACTACTTCAGGCAAAGGTATCGCTGAATTCGCCGCGGCCGCCTGAGCTGAGGCGACTACGCCACTCTTCGCTTCCGCCGGCACTTCGCGATTCGTCTCGATGTTCAGATTCGTAAACAGGCCGGACGAAAACTCCATGCTCTGTCCGAAGCGCGTTACGGCTGCTTCGTTTGGAGACTCGCCTTTGATGACCAGCTCGGCATCTTTTTGCTCAACGCTTCTCAGATACAGACCGGGGACGCTATCGAAACGAGCTTTGATCTCCGCCAACACGCCACTCGGGCCTTGCTGCGAAGCGCGCAGCTTCTGAATCGCATCGATCCGAAGATTGATCTCGCCCATCTTCTTTTCAAGATCAGCCTGTTCTTTCTTGACGGCGTTCATCTGATCGTTGATGCGACGCTCTTTCTCGAGGTCTTTGGTCGCAGTTTGATGTTGAGAATTTGCACTCACGTAGTCGAAACCGATGCCCAGGACGAGCAACGCCACCACCGTCAACACCAGCAACAAAGTCTGGGTGCGCGTGCTCGAAACTCTGTCCTCGACAAACGAAACAGCCGCCGGGCGATCAGTGATCGATTCTAAAAGGTTAACTTTGATCATCGCGCGTCAACTCCTCTCAGCGCCAGACCGACCGCGATCGCCATCTCCGGCACAATGTCCCGCATGTACTCGGGATCGAAACCGCGAGAGTCGATCTTGATTTTGCGAAACGGATCGAAAACCTCGACGGGAATGTCGAATTGCTTCGACAGAAAATCAATCAGGCCGGCCAGCTTTGAGCCGCCACCTGAAACCAAAATGCGCTCCACGGCTGAACTTCCGTCTTCGACAGTCGCGCGATAGAAGTCCATCGTCTTTTGAACTTCAAGCGCCAGAATGTCGGAAACGGTTTCGAGAATCGGAGCGATTTCGCGATCTTCGAAGCCACCTGGCAGCGGCATGCCGCGCTTCGCTTGCTCAGCTTGCTCAAACGTCAAGCCCAATTCTTTTTGCAGCAATGACGTGTATTGATTGCCGCCGAACGAAGCATCGCGCGTGAAAACGGATCGCGTGCCGTTCAGAATGTTGATGTTGGTCGTCGATGCGCCGATGTTCAGCAGCGCAACGACCTGGCCGGGCTGCGGGTCATAGTTCAGCTCGTAGCAATTCTGGAGAGCGAAAGCATCCACATCGATAACCGCCGGCTGTTTGCCCGCCAGCTGGATCGCTTGCCTGAGGTTGGCGATCTTGTCGCGTTTGCAGGCAGCCAACAAAACATGAACCGCGTCATCGGAATTTCCGGTGACATGGTAATCAAGATTCACATCAGAGATGTCGAACGGTATGTGTTCTTCCGCATGCCACGCAAATGATTCCTGAAGTTCATCGGGACTCATCTGCGGCAGCACGATATTCTTGACGATCACGGAATGGCCGTTGACACCCGCGGCGACTCTCGTCGTCTTGATCTTATGTTCGTTGAAGATGCTGGCGATCGCGTTCGAAACGGAGTTCAACTCCATGATCTGTCCGTCCACGACTGAATCGGGCTCGAGCGGTTCGTAGCCGAGGCTGACGAGCTGAAAGTCACCGTTCTTGCCCTGAAGCTCAACGGCCTTGACGCTGCTCGAACCAATATCGACGCCCACCATGCTCTTGTTAACACGTTTCCACATCATTAATTGCTCCTCGCAACTTTGAACATCAGCAGGCGCTGTCGGCGCACACGAGCACGCGCGCGACGCGCACGTGACAATCCCGCGCGCACCAATCGAAGGCGGCATGAATAGCTTGTCTTCTGCTTCATTGATTTTTCCAAAACAGTATTGAAAGGCTTCGCTCGGTAGCGAAGGGCGGGGCTGAATCAGGCGGGTTCGCCGCCGGCAGTGACAGGCGAAAGAACCGACGACCCACTCGGTGAAAAGTCTGGGTCACGACTGCCAAACTCAGGCTACAATATGCAGGCAACTACTGTCAACATGATTTTACGTCGTTCAACGCAGGGAGAATAGCCCCGAAAAACTGGGGTTTTTTCGTTTCAATTTGACCGGCGGTATCGCTCTGAGACGAGGCGCATTTTCCCTCCCCTACAGCAATTCAGCCGGGCGCTTTGTCAACATAGCGGCTAGGGATTAGGATGCGACGATTGATTAAGCGCCGACGCATTGTTCTTTTGACCATTCTCCTGGCCGCATTCGTGGCCGCGGCCTGGCTCTATTGGAATCGGCCTCGTCGCGCTGACCTTGCGGTCTATGCCCCCGCCGATTGCCTCGTGTTCATTGAGAGTGATGATCTCAGCAACCTTCTGACCGGCATTGACCACACCGAAGCCTGGCAATCGCTCGCGGATCCGCTCGGTGCTCCGCAAGCTCTCGTTCCTAACCGCTGGTTATTGCGATTCGCGAAGTGGACTGGAATTGGTTCTGCCGAAACAATTCTATTCGCCCGCTCACAGGTCGCGATTGTTCTTAGCGGCGCAGAAGCCAGCCAGACAGAATCCAGTTTGACGATAAAGCCGCTGGCAACTTTCATCATCGAAACGCACACATCGCAGAGTCGGATGAAGGCTCCTTTGGAACGCCACATTGAAGAGCTGGCTCGACGTGTTTACAAAAATCCCGGGCTGCTGCGAAAGCAAGTGGACGGCGTCGATCTCGAAGAATGGATATCCGAAGACAAGTCTCATCAGATCGTTATCGCGTTCGTGGACACAACAGCAATCCTTGGCAATGACGAGTCGTCGGTGTTGCATTCGATCGAAGCGCATAACGGGAAACGCGCATCGCTGCGAGACGCGAACGATTTCGCGGCAGCCAGAAATAGCAGCGACTCGCTTGCTTCAGTTTTCGGGTTCGTCTCTCCGGCTGGTGTCAAATCATTGCTGCAGGCATACGCAATTTCGCGCGGCGGATCTTCCGCAGACGCCATCACCCCCGCACGACTCTTTGCCGACACTTTTGGCGGGCTGGTGAAGAGCATTAGCTGGACTACAAGGTTTGCAGATGGAATGGTTGAGGATCGTTGCCAGATCGCGTTGCCGCAAGGCCTTGCTGACAAGCTTCGCGCCGGGATGGTGCCGGAGCGCGGCGTCGATTTCACGATGCTTCGATACGTTCCCGCAGACGCCTATACCTTCTCAACATATCAACTTCGCGATCCGACGACGTTTTGGAATGATCTGAACACAGCGGTTTCGTCGAATACGGATTTCGTCGGATCAGTCGCCGCCAGGCCAATCCTTCGCGGCCTGTTGAAACCATACGGCATTGATGATCCTGATGCGTTTGCTCGCACTGTAGGCCCGCATTTGCAGACTGTACGTTTCGATGAAAGCTCACCCTCAGTGTTGATCGTGCAAACGTTCGACCGTCAGGCGTTGAAGAACCTCATGCTGAAACGTTTGGGCCAACCGCTCAAAACTGAGCAAGTTCAAAATGCGGAGATGTTAACTTCATCGTCCGGCGATTTTTCCGCAGCATTCGTCGATAATTGCGCTTTGCTTGGCCCAACGGAAGCTGTGCGAAGATGTCTGGCTCCAGCGGCGCCCATCACTTCGAAAGAGTCATTTCGCAGAGCCAGACAAGTCATTGACGTAGCGCGCCCGTTTACGATTGTTTCATTCACGACCGATCAGCGCGAGGGGATTTCATTTGTCGAGACGTTTTCCAACAGGGAACGCTCAGCGTTCTCGGCCAACGCAGCAGGCGTTGTGCAGGTCGCTGACAAATTGCCGTTCGCGCTCAGTGTGACTCTGCTGAAGGACTCCACGATTGAATGGACATCGCGCTCGTCGTTCGGAATTGCCGGCTCACTCGTGGCTCAGTTCGCGCCCGAAAAATGAAAACAATTCGAACGCTGTTAGTTGCATCTCATAATGCCGGAAAAGTATATGAGTTGCGCGATCTGTTGGCGGGTATTCCGCTTTCGCTGATTAGCCTTGAGAATTTTCCCAACGTTGACGAGGTAAATGAGACCGGCAGCACGTTCGCCGAAAACGCAGCACTAAAAGCCACGGGCTACGCAAGACAGACTCATCTCCTGACGATTGCGGACGATTCGGGTTTGGAGGTCAGCGCGTTGGGAAACAAGCCCGGTGTTTTCTCTGCGCGGTACGCCGGACCTGGCGCTTCGGATGATGAGCGAACGCGAAAGCTTTTAGCAGAACTGCAGGCGCAATCATCGCCGCATCGACGCGCACGGTTCTGTTGTTCGGTTGCGATCGCTGATGAAGAAGGTAACCTCCTCCATATTTCCAGCGGGATATGCGAAGGGAAAATTGCTGATTTCCCGAAAGGCTCTGGCGGATTCGGCTTCGATCCGATATTCGCTCCGGATGGATATGATCAGACTTTCGCGGAGCTGAAATCCGAGATCAAGAACCAGATCAGCCACCGAGCGCGGGCTCTGGTTGATGCAGCCGAGTTTCTTCGATCCTTGACCGCTTCTCTGAAGGCTGGCTAGAATGGCGGGTCTTCTTTTTTTTCTTTGTGAGACATTTCGGGGCGTAGCACAGCCTGGTAGTGCGCTCGGTTTGGGACCGAGAGGTCGGAGGTTCGAATCCTCTCGCCCCGACCAGAAATAATCCCTCACCCTTCCCAGAAGTCTTTCCATTCCAACACTTGAATCGGTATGAGATCCGCACAGGTCCCGGTTTTGCCAAGGCCAAAATGCCTGCGCCATCATTCGATTCGTGGTTTCACACCGGTTGGAATGCAGGCCCGATCACAAAATATTTTCGCAAATTCGGCCAAAACTTGCGATTTTTAGCAGACTTTGCCGCTTGTCTGTGGTATATCTGCCTTCGACAGCTTTCCCATTTTGTTGAATTTTTGGAGGTAGTACACCACACATGGCGACTAGCACGGCTACAGGCAAGAAGCGGATGACCCAGTCCGACGTAATCAATTATTTCGCTGAACGGACGGGTATGAAGCGCGCCCAAGTCAAACAGCTATTCGAAGATATTGCGAATCTCGCGACCAGCGAGGTCAAGACTAACGGTGAGTTTGTCCTCCCCGGTTTTGGCAAACTCGTGAAGTCTGAGCGAAAAGCGCGTGAGGGACGTAACCCGGCCACCGGTGAGACTATTCAGATTCCGGCCAAAACCACGTTGAAGTTCCGCGTAGGCAAAGCCATGAAGGACTCGGTCCTTCCGAAGAAATAGCGAGTCGGCTTACAGTTAGTACCACGCACTTCGAAGAATTCGCGAAACGTCGGTGACGTGTCCCTAGATATTAGGGGCACCATCGGCGTTTCGTCTTTTTTTGGAGATTTTTGCGAAGAAAATGCTCCGAATCGCCCGATTCTAGGGGTCCTAACAGCGCAGCAGACGGCATGGAGAAATAGAGGATTATGTCTTTGACACACCCAGAGGTAAAATTAGGCTGTGACAGGCCGGAACCGAACGTTTCGATTATCCTTGCGGAGCGAGTGTTAGCCGTGTTTGAGGAAAGCGGGACTACTCCGAAAGAGCAAAATGTTGCCCTAGATATCGCGCGAACTATCGTTCTGGATCGGCTTTACTCTAGCGATGTACCGCAGCAGCCTGTCGAATAGCGTCGGCAACTCCAGCCAGTGAACGGTTCACCTGTTCTAATTGTTGAACGACCTGCTGTAATCGGTCAGCAATTTGCTGTTGAATTCGGTCACGCTGATTTTGCCGTTCTCTTTCTTGAAAGTCTTGCATCGTGAGCCTCGCTTAGTGGTGTTTGGGAAAGCGAGAGGCTTATATCACCAACGAGAGGGCAAATCTACTTTTTGGACTTAGTTTTCTTTGCTGGCTTCTGAGGATGTTTAGAAGGTACTGGCGTGCTCAATGCTTTGCGTACAACGTCCTCGAATGAGTAATCCGAGAGACTGATAGGTTTGCCGTGCTTTCCGGCTGGGTTAGGTGTTGCTGACTTCATATGCTGTATTGTACCACGCTAAAAAATACCCACTCCCGCTTTTCAAGAACACCTATTCTCTCAAGCCGATTTCGGACCTGTTCCTTCCAAAGCTTTTGGGTTTGCTCGGACACGTGGTACAGGTAAGTAGTCATGGCTCTCACGCCAGTCTTGCCTAAAATTCGATTGATCTCTTTGTTGCCTATCCGTGCGGGTTCTGGTTGCCCTTCAGCAAAGTAATATTTCGTACCATCAATAAGCAGGGACTTCGGATCGAGGTCTCCGATTCGTTTATCTATTGGTGAAACATAGCAATGAAGGTTGGCGATTTGAATTCCTGATATTTTGTCGAAATAACGAGTTTTCTTACTTCTAGACCCTGCCGGAATGCGTCGCGTCCCTCGCACCAAAGGCTTGCCGTATTTGATCTTTTCGTTGTATTGTCCGCTCTGGGCTAGCTTTCTGATTTGCCCCTCGTTGTATAATCTGCGCATGTCCCACTCTGAAAGCGGTACTTCGGAGGGAGGATTTGGAGGCGGATTTACCATGTTAGACGCTAATCAAATAAACGAGCGACTATCGAAAGCCTTGAATGGGGACGAATCTTTTAGCGATCTCGCTGAGTGGCTATCTCGCGAGGCGGCCTCCCTGCGCTTTGAGGACAAAGGCTTGTTGGATTTAGCGGATGCGATCCTACAACCCTTAGAAGTTTACTTCGACGGTGTCATAAACGAGGCGGAACTTAGAATCGAACTGAGTGCTTTGGTTCCTGTTAATAAGACTCTAAAAGCGACCGCTCAGTTTATTTCGTTCCACGATGTTGGCATCCACGCACCTGTCAGACAGCCGGTTCCGAAGCCTCAGGTTCGGAGTGAGGTGAACTCAATTCTTCACTCTGGGGTAGTGGCACTCGCTTGAGATCGATTCGTAACGGAATTCGCGTAACCACATCTTCGTCCAGCAAAACATCAAACATAAAAAGGCCGCTCCCGTCCACTACAATATTTAGTTGAAGTGTGATGTTATAGCCGTGTTCGCCTCCTTTAAAATCCGCCTCAAACTGGTTCGGCGTCATTATGGTCGGTGCTTTAGGCTCACTAATCAGCGGATGCTTCAGCTTAACTCGGACGGTTTTTGTTCCGACAAAATCGCCCGACTTAAATGATAAAAAGCAGTTAATTTGCAAGGGCACTTGAAAAGGATCGGGAGCGTTTTCCGGGATACCAATTTCAAATCTGTCCAGGAACCTTATGCACGATATTCTCTCGTCCTTTTCAACGAGAATCGCATCACACAAAGCAGCAACGGCAACATGGGGACCTTTAAGATTCATGGTGGCTAGGCATGATAAAACACTAAAGGCAACCGACCAAACAAAAAGAGCCGCTATTACAGCGGCTCTTTATCCCACGGATCGGGTTTGGGTTTAGTTTTCGCGGTTAGTCGTTTTATAGGTGAGCCGCTTACCGTCAAACCCAGCTAGAGCTTTTTGTGCTCGCTCACCGTCAGTCACTTCCCGTTCGTTGTATCTGAAATCAAACTCGCCCAAGTATCTGTGAAGATGTTTCCGGCCTACGTGATGATAGACACCGTTGATACCTCTCTTGAGGATTGAGAAATAACCTTCGACCGTGTTAGTGGTCACGCATACACCTTCATCCCAGCGGACATATTCATCAGCCTTATGGTTCACAAGTGAATGCTTGCGGCCAGTCGTTCTGTTTCTTAATACGCCCGTATCAGTCATCAGATGCGCATCAGCATCGCAGACTTCATCTAACACGACCTTGAGACTGTCGGCGGTCACTCGTTCTATATGTCGTGAATGGACTCTGCCGCCTCTCTGAACGACTGCAAACACCGCAGCCTTATCAGCGACCGGGCCGATATGATCCGCAGTCCGTTGACCGTCTTTCATCACGTGCGTTTGTCTCCGTCTCCGGCGACCGCCAACGTAAGTCTCATCAGCCTCCACAATGCCGTTCATCTTCTCAGGCAGTTCGCCAGTCATTGCGTATCTGATTCTGTGCGCCATGAACCAAGCAGATTTGTATTGTCTGATATCGAGCATCCGCATGAGTTGATGCGCTGAAACACCCTTCTTGCTCGCACACATCAGATGGATCGCCAACAGCCACTTGTGAAGCGGTATATGGCTATCCTCGAATATGGTCTTGACCGTCACTGTGAACTGCTTTCGACAGCCAGCACACTTCCAAAGACCCTTACGCGGTTTGCGGTAACGCTGACGAGTAAGTTTGAGCTTTTCAAGGTCAGGCTCTTTGACGGCGATCCGATAGGCTTCGCCCAAAAGACCACAGTGCGGACATACAGCACCTTCAGGCCATCGCATCTTTTCCAGAAACTCTCTGGCCGCATCCTCATCCCTGAATTGCGGCTCTAAAAGACTGCCTTTTTCCTTCTTGAGCGGGTGTTTCATGGTAGGTGAATCCTACCAAATCAGCGTGGGTGTGTCAAGTGCATAATTGCGGAGAAATATCTGGATTTTTTAGGAGAATATGCTATAGTGCCGGGTTCTGCTGGTACAGTTCAGGCTATCTGTTTCCCTTTTCTTGGGCTAGTACTCTGCAAGAGTTCCGGAAACCACAAGGAAATTGCATCCTGAAAGGCTCGGAACGCATCTATAGTTGTGAAACTTTCACTGTTATTTTCGACTGAATAATGAAGGAGACTGAGCGAATCGTGAATCTTTACAAGGGCCTGCCGCTGGCTGAGCGGCTTCAGAGAATTGATCATATTCAAGCGCGGCGATTTTCGAAGCTGACCGGTACCGCGAGCGAGATCGCAACGGAAGGCATCATTCGTCACCTTGCCGCGTGTGATCGCATGGACGTTAATCCGGATATTTCTGCTGTTCGAGAGATTATTGACGATGCCCTCAACGGACGACGCGTTTATGCCGAGGCCGCTGAGATAACTCGCGCGGCGTAAGCTGATTTCGACTAACCAAAATGCGAAGGCTGTCGGAGTGTATCCGACAGCCTTTTTTTCGCCAAAAGTTGGAGCGACAAATTCAGCCATGCTAACATCCGCTCCGTTTGAGACCTCGGCTCCCGTAGCTCAGTGGATAGAGCATCTGCCTTCTAAGCAGAGGGTCGCAGGTTCGAGTCCTGCCGGGGGCGCCAATCATTCTCAATTCTCAATTCTCAAATTCAGTTCGTGTGGCTCCGCTATTTTGAGCCGCAGACCGATCCCTTCCCGCGTCCAAGTGATCATAGTTCAATGCGGTGTTGAAGATTAGGAAGAAGCTTCCTTGGGTCTGATGCCGCCACATCGGATTGTTTGCGAACATCACAACGTGACCACGACCAACTGGAACGTCGACCACAGCGGGCGCATTTGCCAACTCCGACCCTCCCGCTAGCATCCCGCTAATCAACAGATTCTTCTCGTCTGACGCGAATCGCAGGATGATGCGCGGTCGCATCTGAGGAGGCACGAAGAACGCGCCTTGCTGTAGGCGTTGCTCCTGCATCAACTGTTCGGGCGTCTGGCGGGTCGGCGGCGCGGCTTGTGGCATCGCTTGAACAATGTCCGGATCGGTTAGAGTTCCTCGGCCCGAGGGGCGTGCTCCTGCACCGCCTCCGCCGCCGGGACCTTCGCCGCCACCACCTCCGAAGCCACCGCCGCCGCCAACTTGGAACAGCGGCGCCTGATTGAAGTAGATAGGCAGACTTTCGGAATAGCCATAAGCGATCGGGCTCCGCCGATCGGCAAAAGTTGCGTTATAGACCGAGCCACGCGCCTGTAATTGCCGAGGATCCTGTATCGCGACACCGGTCACAATGCCGTAGTCGATTGGCAATCGAGAACAATTGGTGATGGGGACGAAGACGCCGCCGTCTTCGATGAACTTCTGCAGATTCACGACGCCTCTCAAACCCATACCGCCGCGGATGTCGTCAGTTTGATCCGGAGCGAGGGCCATGTTCGGGGTTACCTCGCTGGCTTTCCATGGAATCGGCGCGCCTCGCATCGGAATTCCGTTGACGATTGCTTGAGCCGAGCCACCAACCGGCGGGAAGATGATTACGTCGTACTTCTCGCGCAGATTCGGCGTGTTGCGAATCACCTGATCCGAGATGTACTCGTAAGGAATTTGCAGCCGGTCAAATTCGATGCGGAACCAGCCGTCGTTTTGCGTGTTGGTCCAAGTGTGAAGGATCGCAATGCGCGGAACCGCCAGCAGATGCGATTTGATTTCCGGCAACTTATCAACCGCAACCGCCTTCAATCCCGAGTCGGCAATTGGGCCAGACAATGTCTGCTTTAAGTCGCCCGAATTGTCCGAGGTCTTTATGATGAACGCGCCAGCATTGAATTTCTGTCCACCCGCTTCGAACGGTTCTTCGGCAGCAGCAATCTTCAAATCCTTCAGCTTGAAGCGAAGACTCATCAGCGTATTTTCCGCGTTGTGATTGATCAAAAACGCGACGGGCTTGGCCGACGTCGCAACACTCCCAGTGACTTTCGCATCACGCGTAAGCAAAGTCATCGGCGCTTGCAGGACGCCCTTATCGACAACTCGCACAGTCTTGACGTTCCGAAGCGCGCCAAGAGTCCAACCGGTATCGTCGTATGGCCGCGGATCGTTCACGTTGTAGTACTGCGTGTCGAGCAACATATCGGCCATGCGCGAATACGGCTGGTCCATGCGAACCACGTAAGAGCCCGCCGGGAACTTCTGATCCTTCACCGTGATTTCCTTATCAGCCGTGTGCACTTCGACTCCCATTAAGCGCAGCAGATTCATCATGTCAGCGGCTTCAACAACCCGCGTTTGATCAGCGGGAACTATCCATGCCGCAGGTCCCTCATTCGTAGCCTTTGCGACGGACCGCTTGCTCTTCAAATAGAAGTTCTTGAGAAATCGATCCTTGTTGTTGGAAACAAAATTCATCGCGAGAAGGATCGCAGACTCCTGCATATTGATGTTGTTGCGCAGCGACCATTTCACGCGCGGCTGCGGCGGGTTGGGCCGGAACCAGTCGCGCTGGGCTTCCGCGCGCACAGTCCGATCCATTGTGTCGGCGACGCTATTCCCGAAGGTTTCATAGAAACGGCCGATTGAGTTGTGACCGTTGGCCACGTAGAACATGTAATTAGGCGCCCAACCATCGTAAAAGCCGTGCGTCCAAACTCCGGGCACACCGCGCTTCGTCATCTCTTCGATTTCGTGGTACGCGAGCAAGTTCCATTCATCAACGACAATCGGATCGAGCCACGCGTTGTACGGCCCAGTGCCGGTCGACGTGTAAAGGAACGGCACCGATTCATGCAGGTCATGCAAGATCGTTGGGTGATATTCGATGAAAGTCTTCATCTGATTGCGCGACAGCGCCAACGCCATGCCCAAGCCGTCACGATTGTTGTCGTGCGCGACGTACTTGCCCCAATAAACCAGGGGCGGCGCATTCTTGTCTGGGTTAGCTTTGCGATAGTTGTACGTGTCAACCATCATGTCGTGCCCATCGACTTCCAGCACCGGCGTAATCAGCACGATGACGTTCTTGCGAATCGCCTGAATGAACGGAGACTCCTCGACTGCCAGACGATACGCGAGTTCCATCAACATCTCGCACGAGCCAGTTTCGGGCGAGTGAATCGATCCTGAAGCCCAATAGAACGCCTTCCCTTCACCGATCAACTGATCAGCTTCCGCATCCGTAATCTTGCGCGGATCGGCCAGCTTCGCCGTGATATCTTTGTATCGATCAAGCTTTGCCAGCGTCGCTTCATCGCCAACAGCGATCAGGTATTGCTCCTTCCCTTCTTCGCTTTTCTCCGGCGCGGTGAAGACGCGCACGCGCGGCGAGGCCTTCGCCAGTTCGTTGTAGTAGCGATACAAATCTTTTGAATAGGTCAGGTGACCGGGCTCGCCAACCGTGTAACCCAGAATCTTGTCCGGTGATGGAACTTTATCTGAAGCCGGCAAGTGATCGACCAGCTCAGTCATGAAGTAAGACTCGGTCGTGTTCGCTTTGACCTTGGCGCCGTACTCGACATTATTCGCCGGCGCAGTTGACTTTGGGGCGGATGGCTTAGCGCTCGAGGTTGTTTCGTTACTACGTGCCTTGTCAGGTTTCTGCGCATCGACCCGGATGGAAACCTGACACACAACGAACGCGGCCATCGCCGTGAACGCAACCGTGCGAACCAGTTTTGGAGAGACTTTGGTTTTCATGATTTACTCCAGCAGAAAAAATTCTCGACGGGCGCGCGAAGCATACAAGAGCAAGGGCAAAGAGCCAAGGGAAAAACTGCCGAGGGCAAAGTGCTAAGGGCAAAGCTCTTAACTGTAAGTTCTTCGCGCTTTGCCCTTCGAGCTTTGCTCTTCGCCGGTCGGCAGTTACAATTGCATTCGCACTTAATCTGAAGGGTCGTGCGGCGGCTATAGCTCAGTTGGTTAGAGCGCCTGACTGTGGATCAGGAGGTCGTGGGTTCGAACCCCACTAGCCGCCCCAGAAAAGGAATATTCATGCCGGAAGCACAACGCACCGCTACTCATTCTCAAACTTACGTCGTCGAGGCCGACACCTTTTCCTTTGAGACAATCGAACAGGAAAATGGTCAAGCGACGGTGATCCGTTTCCCCCTTGACGACGCACGTTATTATGCCGGTGACGTGCTCCTGGTCCTTTCGGGCACAGACATTCATTTTCACGGAATGATCGGGAAGACCGACGGCGGCTTCGGCATCGCGAGCGACCATCGCGGCTCGCTATTGCCGGCTACGGTACAATAAGGCGATGTGGCGCAAATTTGATTTGCGCATTGTCGATTCAATTTAAGACTGAGCGCAAACTCACGGTTTGCGGTACAGGGGGAGGTCAGATGAAACGCCTTCTGTTACTCACAGTTTTCGGACTCTTCGTTTTTTCCAGCTCTGCCTACGCCCAGCGCTCACCTTCCGCTCGCAAACTAGTCAAGCAAGGTGTCGAGTTATTCGGCAAGAACAATCTCGACGGCGCGATTGCTGAATACGATCGCGCGATCGCCATCGATCCAAAGTTCGCCGAGGCGTATTTCAATCGCGGGAAGGCCAAGCGCGCTGGTGGCGATCTGGATGGCGCGATTGCCGATTACGAAGTTGCGGCGGAACTCGATCGGAATCTGGCCACCAACAATCACGACATGACCCAGGCCTATCTGAACCGCGGGTACATTCGATCTAACCGTTTGGATCTTGAAGGGGCTTTGGCGGACTTCGATCGCGCGATCAATCTCGATCCAAACGATGCCGAGGCTTACTTCAAACGCGGCCGAGCATTCCTCATCATCGGCAACGCGAAGTTTGCCATCGCAGATTTCGACAAGAGCATCTCGCTCGACGATCACAATCCGCTGGTTTACGCCGAACGAGGATTCGCCCGACAGACTCAGGGAGAAAACAGCGAGGCGAAGAAAGATTTCGAGCGTGGCTTGAAACTAAATAATGATTTGCGATTAATGCTGGATTTGCATCTACTGGATTTGCAGATGCAGATGAAAGAGATGCAGCGTCGTCAGGCCGCGACGCGAAAAAATATCGCCTGACCTACCTGGTGTAACCGGCGGGATGACGAATCTCGACGTCCTTCTCCAAAGGTTTGATATCCAATCTGTGAAAACCCTTGTTTGTGTGCGTTGAGAGATAGGTAAGCGCCACCTGCTTGCTCATCAATGTGTCGATCTCTCTCAAGAATGGATCGAAGCTGACCGGCGCGCCGAGTCCCTGGAAGAACGCTTTGCCACCCGTTTCGTTCGATAACCTCTCGAGACAACTCTGGCCGTTCAGATTGATTGCGGTTGAATTAGACGACCCTGCGGTCGGGGCGAAGATCGAATAAATCGCCACGCTGCGGCGCTGCGCTTCAGTAATAGCGCGCTGCAAGTCGATGCTCTGGCCCGGGGTCGAGCTGTCGAACCCGCGCGAAAGATCGACGCCGTCAGTCACGACAATCATTGCTCGCCGGCCGAGCGGCTGCGAATCGAATCGTTTCAGGCCTTCGATTATCTCGACGTACGGATTGAATGGAGCGGCACTCGCAAAGCCCTGCGGTGGTCGCACGCTTTCAGCGACGCGCTGAAGCTCGTTCGTAAACTTGCGACGCACTTCCAAAGTGCCCTGGCGGATGTAGCCGACCATCGCGCGCGATCCGCCGGGCTGATTGCGAATGAAATTCGCGAGGCCCTTCGCTTCCACCGAAACCGACGATACAAGATCATCCTGAATCAAGACCGCGAGCGTCATCGGACTATCGGTCGGCGGACGCACCGAAAGGATGGTTTGCATCTCGCCGTCTTCGCGCAGCAGGTAATCAACAATTCGCATTTCGACCAATTTTGAATCGCGGACACGAATGGTGACGGGGACGGTGACGGGTTTCGCGCCGCGCGACTTGCCATCCTGGCCATAAGACAGACCAGTCAGCAAAATAGAAAATGCTGCTGCGGCCAGGAGAATCTTGAACTTCCGTGTTTCCATGATCGTTTTCGATTTCGGCTGTGGCCGATGATATTACAACCAAACCAAGCGGCAAAACCGCGGCTTTCCCAGATTGGGTGGCGCTGGCCTGTCTATCGTCCCGCGAGTATCATCTTACAATCAGGTGAATGACGAAATTTCAATCGATGTGCTGAGCACGCGGCCCGGCAAGCTCACCGCACGAGAAAAACGACTGGCGCAGCTTTGGAAGACTGCGCCTTGGCTTGCGCTGGCCGGCGTTACCGCCGTGCCGCCCGCGGCGCTGTTGCTCGCGTATCTGCTTTCTGGGTTGTCACCACTCTTCCTGGTGTTGGCCATTACGTCGATACCCTTTGCCTTTATCGCGGCCTTAATCGTAACGCTGGTGCTGTTCTTATATCGACGACGTTGGGCCAGCGGCTTGCGCGACCGTCTTGCTTCTGATGGTATTACCGCCGATGAAGTTGGATTTTTTCTTTCGGAATTGACGGGCGGAGAGAAGAAAGCACTGCGCGAGATGGAGAAAAAGCAGCCATTACTGGCCGACGCCTATCGAGAAACGCTGGCATTGCGCCTGAATGCAACCCGTTTGGCGGCGAGCGCGCGGCGCAACCTCTTGCAGGTCGAGCGGCGCATCAATCGAGCCAGATACTTGAATGCGCCTGACACTTCCGTCCTGTTGGAAGAACTTGGACGCGATCGCACGCGGCTCGAGCGACTGAAACAGGAAGGCGCTTCACGCCGCGCGGAAGCCGAAGCTCGCCTGCAAATGATCGAGGCTGCGGCCAGCCGCGGCGCGAGCTGGGCCGAAACGAATTACATGCTGCAACGGCTGGATGAAGGGCGAAAGAATTTGCCGCTCGGTTTGGAGCAGGCGCGCAGTGAACAGCAGGCACGCGAAGAATTTGAAGAGGAAATAAGAAAAGAGTTAGCGCGATAGTAGTTGCGATGTCGCCGCATGATGTGGAACGGATTAGTACTTCCAAACTACTTTTAAAAAAATGAAGGGTTGACGAGGCTTAACCTCGCCAACCCTTTTCTCTTGCTTCGAGGAAGGCGGAACGCTCTCCGCATATCAGGCGGGAGAGCCGCCGCCTACTATCTCGGCACGTTCAGCGGCGCACCTGCGCGAATGATCAGTTGCGCACCCCGACTTAGCTCAAGCTCGTTTCGACCTTGAACATAGACTGAACCCGCGCCGGTGCCTGCGCCGACGATGGCTCCGATCGCGGCCCCTTTACCACCGCCGGCAATGGCGCCGATGATTGCGCCCACCGCGGTCCCAATGGCCGCTCGTTCTCCGGTCCGGTTCGTTTGGCTCTCGTCGCGCACGGTTCCTTCGGTGTCAACGCGCACGCTCTCGCCATTCGCGGTCACGCCTTCGAGGAGTCCGCCGAACTGATAACTACGGCCATCGCGCAATGTGATTCGATCAAAGTCCAGTGTCATCACTGACCTTCCCGTCAGTCGTCCACTCCGTTGAATCTGCGATACATGCCCTTCAATGGTCGCATCCTGAAACTCGACCGGATCGGTCACTCTCAACGTAAACCGATCACCGATAGCGGCTGTGCGCGTGGACAATGAATCATCGAGCGTGGCCACTACGCGCGTGCCGTCGGGAACCACGAAATTGCCGTACGCGGTGGACGGATAACCCGGTGCGTTACGCGGATCGTAAATATCAAAACGCGCTATGTCCGAAGTCTTGTCATAGATGCTGCGCACTTCGACCGACTGACCTAACTCAGGCGTGTAGATGCGCCGCGTGACTGCCATGGTGCGACCATTGTCCAGCGGCTCGAAGGTCACGTGGAATTCGTTACCACGATCTCCATTCGAATCGATCGTCAACTGATTTCCCGTAAGCCAGGCGCGTGAATGGATCGTTCGTCCGTTGTTGCCGACCTCCGTACGGTCCCGGCCATCAGCGTCGAACGACGTTTGGGCCGCGCGCGTCGATGCCAGGGTCACAGACCGGCCGCGGACATCGATGGCCATCTCGTTAGGCGGATCCAAACGTCGGCTCAGCATGTCGAGCACGCGAGTGCGATCGCTGTATGACAAGTTGCGCGCGGCGCGCTCGGTTGCCGTTCGCACGTCATCGCTGCGCGACAGGTTCAAGCGATACGTTCCCGTCAGGGCCTGGACACCGTAGCGGTCTTGATACGGCGGATAGTTTGCGGACGCGTTCCAGGACAAGTTGTAAGCCGTCGCCAGTTGATTAAGATCAACTCGCATACTGCTCCAGTAATTCTGAGTTCGCAGGTCGAGTTGGTTCGCGCGCATAAAGTCGTCGACGCGGCTGGCGCGACTCAAAACGTCCTGAACCTCGAACGTAGTCGCCTGGCGGCGGTCAAAACGATCGCGGAGACGGCGCACGCTTTCGTTGAAATCGCCAACCGTCACGTTGATGTCTTCTGTGCGCGCGTACGCTGCGCTACGGCTCGCGCTCCACGCTTGAATGCTGTTGCGGAAGAGATTCGCCCGGTTTTCCAGACGCAGGATTGTGCCCCGCACCGATTGATACGTGCCGCGGTAAGGCCGCGTTTGTTGCGCGATGGCCGCCGACACCATCGCCAGCAGGCATACAATCGATAACTGTATTGTGATTAGACGTCTTCTCATTTTCATCCCTCCAACTACCTTGATTTGATTAATGTTTGATGTCGCGATTCAGCTCCATCAAACGATGTACCAACATGCAATGTGAGTGGGGAGAGAGAACCTCTCGAGAATTTGCGAGTCTTACTGTCGGATTCGGCGTACAAATCAACGGTTGCCGATCCGCGCTTGCCGTCATTTAGCAATTAGGTTGCAAAAGACAGTATCACTGTCGTTCAGCGGCGTTTTGAAAACGGGCGTGTTATTCTTTTCTTGAATTTTTCGCGGTAAACATGAGCAGCGACGGACAAAAGGCGATCATTCACTTCGGCGGTAACGACTTCTTTGTCGGGATTTCGCCGTCGGGCCATGCCCAGACGATCGAGTCAAACTCAGAGCGTCACGCGGCAGCGACGCCGATGGAACTGTTGCTGCTCGCCCTCGGTAGTTGCACCGGTGTCGATGTCATCTCGATCTTGAAAAAGAAGCGGCAACTGGTGACCGATTACCGCATCGAAGTGAGTGGCGAAAGGCGCGACGAGCATCCGCGCGCATACACTCGCTTGTTTGTTAAGCATATCGTGCGCGGTCAAGGGTTGTCCGAACAAGCAGTCGCGCAGGCCATCGAACTCTCCGATCAAAAATATTGCAGCGTCGCGGCGACGTTGCGCGGAACCGCTCAGATTGTAACGAGCTATGAAATTATCGAAGAAAGTAATGCGGATGCAGTGGTCTAAGTTCCTGATTTTGGCGGCGTGTTGCGCTTTCGCGATCGGTCTGCCGCACCAGACAACTGCGCAGACAGCGACGGATGCATCGCTGAACGCCGTCCGTATGAGCGACCGATCAGACCGTGCCAAGGACGGCAAGTTCCAGGTCGGCATTACGGCCGCCGAACACATGCGCCGCGCGGGAATCTACATGGCCAACCGCGCGTTTTCCTCTGCGCGCGAACACTGGCAGGCCGTGCTCGACGAATTTCCGAACGATGCGAGCGTGCCTGCGGCGCTCTACGGAATCGCGCGGTCTTATTATCAGGAACGCCGTTATGAAGAGGCGCGTCAGATGTACGAGCGTGTCGCGCAGGCCTTTCCCGATACGAAGGAAGGGCGCGAAGGATCGAACTTCGCCGCGTCTTCGTTGTTGCGGATGGGACATGGCGCCGAAGCCGCCGAACGCTACATCGTTTATCTCAACAAGTATCCTAACGGCGAACGCATAGACACCGCGCATCTGAACATCATCGACGGATATCGCGAATCGGGCCGGCCACAGGACGCGATCACCTGGATCGAACGCACGCGGCAAAGATTCGCCGGCACAGCGACCGAAACCAGCGCAATGTTCGCGCGCCTGCGGCTGGATATCACTTTCAGCGATTGGGATCACGCGGTGCAAACCGCAGACGAGCTGCTGCGAAAATCGATTCCCAAGGACTCCAACACCAACGCCGATGAGGTGCTCTACCTCAAGGCGCACGCTCTCGATAAAGCCGGCCGCGCGCAAGAGGCAATCCGCTACTTCTCGATGATTCCGGATAATTTGAATTCGTATTACGGCGGACTCGCGACGGATCGTTTGTCGCGGATGAATGACGGCGCCGCGCGTCAAAAAGCCGACGAACGATTGCAGGCGGTGCGTTCAGCGATTGCGCGCGCGGCTGATGATTATCCGGCGCCGTTTCGCTTTCAGGTAGTGAGCGAGGCGAAGAAGCGCGGTCTTGATCCCCGGCTGGTGCTGGCGATCATGAAGCAGGAGAGTCAGTTCAAGCCGCTGGCTAAATCACCCGCGGCCGCGCGTGGATTACTGCAACTTACGATCGATGCTGCGCAAAAGTATGCGGCGCCGGCTGGCCTTAAGTCGGTCACGGATCAATCGCTGTTTCAACCCGCCACCAACATCGCGATTGGCAGCGAGTACATCAGCCAGCTTTCGCGTTTGTTTGCGGGATTGGCCGAAGCGATCGCCGCGTCTTACAACGGCGGCGAAGACAACGTCGCGCGCTGGCTCGGCCGTACGAACCAGCGCGACGCTGGTGTGTTCACCGCCGAAGTCGGCTTCAGCGAATCAAAGAACTACGTCTTCAAAGTCATGTCGTTCTATCGCGCGTATCGACAGCTCTACGACGCGAATTTGAATCGACGATGATGTAGCGCAAATTGGCAATTTGCGTTGCTACGGCTGTGGACAATACTTCGGCTCGAAGCCTTGCGAGCGCTCCCGCCGATCAAGCACGTCAGGTCGCGGATACGGCCGCGGGATGATTCCCAGCCTCACCAATGCCGCATGGTACTCGTAGCGAATCGTCACCTCGCCCACGGGCTGCCTCTCCAAATCCATACTGATCCATTGCACTCCGTTGCGAACCGAGCGGCCAATGCCCGTCGCCGCTGATTCATCGTCGGGTGGAGGATAGCCATACGTCGGCGCGCTGCGTGTCTTGGCTGAATCGCGACTGGCCTCAGCCGTAGATCCCGTGGAATTGCTAGGTTGCGGGGCGTTGCTACGCTCTTCTCTCTTGTACTGAGGACGAGGCTCGCCAGGCGTCACCGGAAGAATTCGATACGGCGTCCGCTCACGAAAGAACACCGCCGAAATGACTCCCAGGTTTGCGGCCTGACCCAACTTGGCAGCATACGAATTCTGTTCGGTAGTGAAATAGAACCGCCGGGCGTTTTCAGAACTCATTTGCCAGCCGCGCACACTAATCGTCCCGTAGGGTTCGATAACCCATTTATGAGCGTCCCACGCGCTCGTATGCCGCGCATCGATCGTGTTTAGCCCATCAACCGAAAGCGCGACCGCGACTCGCGAGGCCGAAGGGTTGTGAATGCGTACTTCATATTCAGCGTTTTCGAGCGCCTCGATATAGCGTCGCCCGCGGGCTGCATATTCCGTTGTAGGCATGCCATCGATTAGCACTTGGACCGAAAAACCGTTCTCGGCCGCGGCCGGCTCAAAATCCAGAGGCGGCTCATTCATCTCGCCGCTCGCAGACACATAGCGCGATCCAAAACTAAAAACGGCGCCAGTCAACACCCCCAGCGCCGCCAACAAACCGAACCCTGCCAACACTTTCTTCAACATTTCCAAAGTCTCCTTTCGCCGAAAAGACTCTTGCCAGTCGCTTGCTGAACGCCCGAATCGGACACTTCTTGCAACTCGGCCCTAATTAATTCGTAAAGTAGCTTTGGAATTCTTGGCTGTTAGGTTAAAATGCGCGTCGTTTTTTGGTGCCCAGTATTTGGTAATGACGCGTTGCTGGGTTTTAATAGCCGCCAGACTTAATAACGGAATCATAGATGGCTGAATACGTACTGACAGCGACGAAGACCCAGGCGCGCGCGGGTTCGTTTTACGATCGCATTGAGCGCTTCTACGACCTCACTTTCAAACTAAACGGATACGGAAAGTCGCTCGACCAATATCTCGAACGGCATCCGCTGCCGGTAAGTGAAAACGCCAGGATACTCGACGCCGGATGCGGGACAGGCACACTCACGCTGGCCCTTTTGAGAGCGCTGAAATCACCGGTCAAGCTAACCGCCATCGATTTGTCGTCGTCAGTGATTTCCACCGCGCGCAAGTACGTCAACAAGAACAACCCAAATCAGCAGGAAGTGCGGTTCGCCCAGGGCAACGTCCTGGCATTGCCATTCGCGGACGAGTCGTTTGACCTGATTGTGACGAGCGGCGTGTTGGAGTATGTGCCTCTCGAAGAAGGCATCAAAGAACTGGCGCGCGTGATTGCGCCCGGAGGTTATTTCCTGCATTTGCCAATGCGACCCTCCGTGGCCACGAGGTTCTTGGAATTATTATTCCGATTCAAAACCCATCCGCCGGAAGAAGTTGCCGATACGACTGATCGACACTTCAAACTCGTCAGCCACTATCGCTTCCCACCGTTTCAGATTATTGGCTGGAGTAAGTCCGCAGTCCTGGCTCGGAAGATGTAACATAGACTTCAGTCTGTGTATCCTCTCAAACTTTCTTTTCCGACAAATCACAGACTAAAGTCTGAGTTACGTCACTTCGTAATCGAAGTCGGCACCAATCTCAAAATTCGATCGTCGTCCTTGGCCGGTGAGCCGCGCCCGTCGCGATTCGACGTTGAGAAGTAGATGTAGCCGTCGGGCCCTTCCGCAATATCTCGGATCCGGCCGTACTTGCCTTCGAGAAGATTCTCCTGGCTGACAACTTGCCGCCCGTTGGTCGCGACGCGAATAATGCGCTCCCCACGCAAACAGCCAAAGAAAAAGTTTCCTTTGAACTGCGGGAACATCGCGCCGCGATAAAACATGCCGCTCGCCGGCGCGCACGCAGGTGTGTACTCCAGGATCGGCGATTCCATTTCTGCGCGCGTGTCGCGATGATGAATCACGGGCCAGCCGTAGTTCTTGCCGCGTTCGAGGATGTTGACTTCGTCGCCGCCGCCTGGGCCATCAAAGCCGCTCGGCCCATGTTCAGTTTCCCAAAGCAGATTCGTTCCGGGCTGAAAGTCGATTCCTTGTCCATTCCTATTACCGTACGTCCAAATCTCAGGCCGCGCATTCGACTGACTCACAAACGGATTGTCGCTCGGCACTGTGCCATCATCGTTCAGACGCAGCGTCTTTCCGGCTAATGAATTTAGTTGTTGGGCCAACTGGCGGTCCGTGGCATCGCCCGTCGTGATGTAGAGCTTGCCGTCAGGACCAAATCGCAAACGACAACCCGCATGAAATTGCGCCGCTGGGATGCCTTCGATGATCACTTTGCGATCGACTAATCCGCCCGGCGTTTCCCGATAACGAACCACACGCACTTGCTGGCTGCCGGCGTTGTAGGCATACGAGAGATAAAGCAGATGGTTCGAAGCGAACTGCGGATGCAGCGCGATAGACATCAGGCCGCTTTCGCCGCGCGGCTCGACATCCGGAACGACGAAGACAGGCTCAGAGCGCAGCTTTCCATTCTCGTAAGCGCGCACGCGACCGGGGCGCTCAGTGAAGAGCATGCGCCCATCCGGCGTCCAGACGATCGACCAAACTACTTCCAAATTCGGAATGACTGTTTCGACTTTGAAACTCGACTGCGTGAGTTGTGAGCTTTCAATTTCGCCGGCGCCGCGGCCGGGCGGCGGATGGCTACACGCCAAGGCGACGACGGCGATTGAGAATGCGATGGCGATTGACTTCATGTTTGGTTAGACGCACCAGGAAAGAATTAATGTAGTTTGATATTTGACACTTTTTATTTGCGATTGATTTTGGCGATAAATCACCAAATGACAAACCTCAAATATCAAATGTCAAATGATCCCGTCTTACTGACTGATGTATTCATGCAGCAACTTAAGTTCATCGCCCTGCTCGCTGAGTTCAACCCGCAGCAGGTCGCGAATCGAGAGCATGCCGACCCACTTCTCTCCGTCAACGACAGGGAGATGCCGCGTACCAATTTGTTCCATGCGCTCGAGCGCCTGGTGCGGCGTTTCATCGCAACTAATCACCGCGCGCAGCGGGCTCGCTACCGCGCCTAATGAAACCGTCGCAGGATCCTGCCGCGGCACGACCACGCGATTCAGGATGTCGCGCTCGGAAAATACGCCAATCAACCGGCCCTCATCGTCGAGAACACAGACTGCGCCAATTCTTCGCTGGGCCATAAACTCGGCGGCCTCCAGCACGCTGGCCGTCGCGCGCAGCGAATATGGTTCGCGATTGCGGATGACATCTCGAATGAACATCGTAGTGCCTCCTGCTAACTCTGAATTGTTCGGGTACGTCGGCATTATAACGCGCCGTTCCCAGTTGCGCACATTGTTTTCGATTTTGTGAAAGCTCGTACTTGCGGGAAGCTAACCAGCAACTCGATCGATCGCCTCGACCACAGCTTCGGGGCGCGTGAAAATAATCTGGTGACCGGTCTTTGGCAAGACAATCAATTCTGATTGAGGCAGCGCTTCATGCAAACGGTAAGCGTTTTCTTTGGCTGGTACGATCAAGTCTGAGTCTCCGGTGACAATTACCGTAGGCACTGTGATCGTTGAATAATTCGCGCTGAGTTGCGGCAAACTGTCGAGTAACAACGCGTCATCGATCGAATACCACTTAACTTTTTTGGGTCGCGTCCATTCGGCCAGGCTGTGCCGCAAATATTTCTTCGGGACCGAGTCAGGCGAAAACGCCTTGGCGAGATCAGTTCGCACCAACCAGGCGCCCAGCAACGGAGTAAACAGAAAGTTCATCACGTCGCCGATTACGGGCCACGCCGGCAACTTGCTCAGAAACGAAACGCCGTCGTCGCTCTCGTAAGCTGCGGGCGCGAGCAGAACCAGGCCGGAAATGTCGCGCGGATACAACATCGCGTAGGCCAGCGCCAGCGCGCCGCCCCACGAATGGCCCAGCAAAATCGGTCGCTCAACGCGCATTTGATCGAGCGCCGCGCAAAGGATTTTCGCTTGCACTTCGACCGTGACCGCGCCGTTGCGGTTTGGCCGATCGCTGTGGCCGTGACCCGGACGATCAAACGCCAACGCCTGATAGCGCGAGGAGATCGGCGTGTAAAGCCGCGACCAGTCCTGGCACGATCCGGGGTTGCCATGAATCATCACGACCGGTCGGCCGGCGCCCTTAATGACGAAGTGAAGGTTCGCTCCGTCAATGTTGATGAACTTTGACTTAGCCTGCGCATACTCATGCGCGACGCGAGAAGAAACGTATGCCTGCTTCAGTCGGCCGGTGATTTTCACAACGATTCAGTCACGCACGCGCGCGTTTGAGAACTGAGGCAAGACGGAACGAGGGGCTTTTCGGCTGTCGTCAGTTTAGACGATTGCGTGAAGGGATAAGTTACATCTTTGAACGAATTACTCTAATAGCCTGTCGCGTTAGGATCTGTGCCAAGCCGCCGGGAACCAGGGCGCGGACAATTGCGTGGCCCACGCGCGGCGGAACAGTCACTCCACGCTGCACAAGTGCATACTCGCTTTCCCACCAGCTTGGAACAAATTTGCCCTTGAATCGGCGCAGGCCTTCGAAATTATAAAACGCGCCAAGGCGGCGTGACGCCAGGTCGAGCGCGCGCGTGACGACTCGATGCTGCGCGAGCAAGTCGTTTGCCCCATCGTTCGCCAGAGGCGAAGTCCCTAACGTCGCCAATGCGGCACCTTCCTGCTTGAAGGCCTTGAGCGCTTCCGCCACCAGGAGCGTCGCGGTTCCCTGCGGAGCGTCAGGTTCGTTAATTACGTCCTCGAGATACCAACCCTTGCGCGCCGGAATCGGACTGGCGGCCAGAAAACCGACCAACTTCCCATCGACGCGCGCCGCGAAATAGCGCTTGTAGTCCGCATGCAATAACGGATCGAGCGCGACTAACCAACCGAACGTAGTTCCCGAGCGGCGTGATTCGAGCCAGCGCAGGCAAAGCTCCGCAGTTTCTTTCTTGAGCTGATCGTCCGCTTCGCCAGAGATGGCTTCAACTCGCACGCCTGCTCGTGAGGCTTGATTGATACCGGCGCGCAGCTTCTTCGCGGCATCGCCTCGCGGATTCCAGTTTTGCAGGTCGAAGTAAGGCGCAGCGCCGACCTTGACGGCGGCGAACCCATCCGTCGCCACCATTCGCGCGAAGCGCTCGGTGGTGGGCACGAAAGCGACGGCGCGATTTCTCAGCTTCGCCTCGGCTGCGAATTGTCTGGCCATCTCCGCAGCTTCGTCCGGCGAACACAGGGGATCGCCGGCGGCCAGCCAGACTCGGCCGAACTCGCCATAAATTATCGCGCCATCGATATCGGGCGTGGACCATAATTCAGCGCCCGGCGCGATGCTAACCATTGAATGTGCGTTGTAGCCGTAGAGAGTTTGCAGTCGAAGTAACTCGCCACTCGGATCGGGAGTCCGCCGGCGACGGCGTTCGGCGAGCGCAAAATTTATCCGCGCCTTCATGTAGCGCGCGGTGTAACCTGCGCTGCCACCCGCAGCCAACCACCACAGATGACGAACCGGAATAAACATACGGGGGAATCCCCTTTTACGCCTTGCCCTTCTGTTTAGTCAACTCCACAACTTAGATAATTGTGAAAGCCTTTTGGTTTCCAGTCGATCAAAGTACTCGACTGTTGAATAAATTGACACTGATGAGCAAAGAGGAGGGCTCGCGGTTATCCGAAGAGAGAACCTTGCGCTGTTGGCCGGCGAAATGTATTTAGGTCGTGGTGAGATTCGCTGCCCACCCGGCGCTCGTTGAAGCCGAGGCGTTTAGAGTAAACCTGGAACAATTTTTCCTGTGCGTCCCAGTATTGGCCCTGGCCGCGCATGCGTTCGCCGAAAACGCTTGAGTTCAGCTTGCCTCCGCGCGCGTCGCGAATGCGGCTCAAAATCCGTTCGGCTTTCGTTGGCAGTTTCTCGCGCAGGCGTTTTTCGAAGTAAGTCGCCACGCTGCCGGGCAGGCGCAGCATGTTGATGAAGGCTTTGGTGGCGCCGCAGTCTTTCGCTCTGTGCAAAAGCTCGGGAATGTCGCTGCTCAATCCGGGAATCGTCGGCGCGATGCCAATGCCGACTTGAATTCCGGCGCCAGCCAATTCTTTCATTGCGGCGAAGCGAGCATTTGGCGACGGGGCAAAGGGTTCGACCGCGCGCGCGATGTCGTAGTCGGCAAACGGGATCGAAAAGTAAACGCCGACGCTCGCTTCGCGCGAGAGCTTCTGCAACACATCGATATCACGACGAATCAAAGCAGATTTCGTCACGATGCCGACCGGATTGCGAAAGTCAGCGCAAACTTCCAGACAAGCGCGCGTGAGTTTGTAGTTTGCTTCGAGCGGGATGTACGGATCAGAAGTGAACGAGAAGACGATTTGCTCGCCTTTCCAAGACGGCTTCATCAACTCTTTGCGCAGCAACTCCGCGGCGCGCACTTTCACCACGATCTTTCTTTCGAAGTCGGTGCCGGCGCCAAAATCGAGATACTCGTGAGTCGGCCGGCTGAAGCAGTAGGTGCAGCCATGAATGCAACCACGGTAGCAATTGATCGAATAATCAAAGGCTACATCGGGGCTATCGTTGCGGCTGATGATCGAGCGCGTCTCAGTTTCTTCGTAAACTTCGATCTTGGCCGCGGGCGGCTCGCCGATCCACTCGACGGAATGTGAAAGCCACGGATTTGGCGGATTAGCGACGAAACGCATCTTTGCAATTTTGTCCTATCGATGAAACGCAGCATACCGGTTCGGCTGAGAAGTTTCAAGCACGAATTAGCGAACAAAACTTTATTGACAAACTTTGGCGAAGCCGATACAAGTGCGGCGCAAGTCTTAGTTCCTCCTCACCAACTTAAAGGAGGCAGAAATGCGTGCAGACGACGTCATCGGATTGGTAATCGGCCTGGGGATAATCGTGGTGTTTCTCACGGTCTATATTGGCTTGATTGTGCTGGGAGTAAAGACCGCGAAGCGCAAGAACCGCTCGCCGCACTGGTTCTGGTTCGCCGTGCATCCGGTGGGATTGATCATTACGCTAATCGTGATGGCGGCGTTGTCACCGCTGAAGCGCTGCCCGCGATGCGCTCAGACATCTCCACAGGGCGCGCGACTCTGCGGCTTCTGCGGCTATGACTACATGGCGGCGACGCCTTACGCGCCGCCACCACAAGGAGTTTACGTTTCTCCGGGAGGCTATTGACGCGACTAGCTACTGCCGCGGCCGAACCGCGAGGTAGATCGTGTCGCCGCGGCGATTGATCAAGAGCAGCGCCGGCTTTGCTCCGTTCTTGTCGATCGCCGATCGCAGATCATCGACTGATTTGATCGGCTGCCGATTTACTTCCTGAATCACATCACCGCGCTGCAACCCCGCCGCGACCGCTGGACCCGCCGGATCGACTGAATCGATCACAACTCCCTGTGTTCCAGGCCGCAGACCGAGTTCCTGCGCGAGATCAGGAGTCAAAGGCTCGACGCTGACGCCGAGTTTGCCTCCGCCATTCGAACCTTCCGGAGTATTTCCATTTTCGTTTTCGCCTGGAGCCGTCTCCGGATTGAATTCACCCAGCGTGGCGCGAATCTTCTGTTCACGATTGTCGCGCAAAATCGTCAGCGTGACTTCGGTGCCGGGCGCGTTGCTGGCAACCTTATTTCGAAACGCGTTGGTGTCATTGATCGTCGTGTCATTGATCGCAGTGATCACATCGCCTTGACGAACGCCGGCGCGCTCGGCGGCGCTGCCTGATTTGACCGAGTTCACGATTACGCCTTTCGCTTCGGGCATTCCCAGACCCGCAGCGATATCACTCGTCACGCGACTTACCGTTATGCCGAGCTGGCCGCGTCGAACTTTGCCGTTCTTCACTAACTGGTCCATGACGGTCTTCGCCATGTTCGAAGGAATCGCGAAGCCGATACCGATGTTTCCACCGCCCTGCCCGGGCAAAATTTGCGAGTTTATGCCAATCAATTCGCCGACCGTATTCACCAGAGCGCCGCCGGAGTTTCCCTGGTTGATTGGCGCGTCGGTTTGCAGAAAGTCTTCAAAGTTGCCGCTGCCGAGGCCGGGACCCGATCGGCCTTTGGCGCTGATGATTCCCATCGTCACGGTCTGGCCCACGCCGAACGGATTTCCAATCGCCAACGCGACATCGCCAACGCGAACTTTGTCCGAGTCGCCCGGCGTTAGCGTGGGAAGACTCGATGCATTCACTTTCAACAGCGCGAGATCGCTCGGCGGATCAGAACCAATCAACTTGGCGTCGAGTGTTCGCCCGTCATTTAGATCGACGTGGATGTCCTTGGCGCCGTCAATCACGTGATGGTTCGTCAAAATGTAACCGTCGGCGCTGACGATGACGCCCGACCCCAGCGCGCGTTGCAGCGTCTCCCGCGGTTGCTGACCGCGGTCGCCGAATAACCCGAACGGGTCGAACGGAAATGGATTCTGTGTGCGAACGGTGCGGTCCGCGCGAATCGTGACGACGGCGGGGGCGACTTTCGCCACCAGGTCTGCATAAGAATTCTGCGGCGCACCGTCCGGCACCGGCGCAAAGTTAAGCGCGGGATTCGCCGCCTTCCCTTTGCAAGCTGTGATCGCAAACAGCAGCGCAAAACCAATCGCCGCGACCTTTATTTTTTCGGCGTTGTTCACAAGTAATTTGTCGAGATGCATGACAATTCTCCTAAAACATCAAACGAAATAAATGTTGGGGCAGATAAGCTATTCGGATTTTAGCAGATGAGATTTGTCGAGAGGCAAGTTGCCTGTGTGAGGAGGCACGCCGGGAGCGCACGCATCCTGCGTGCGGGTCGCCGTCATCCTGACGGCGTTTGTCTCAGAACGTCGAGCGATAGCGAGTGGTCGGTTCACTCGATCCTTTCGCTATCGCTCGCGGTACGCTCTTAATTCAGATCATCAATCTGTAATCCAATCGGACTCGCACCCGCGCCTTTCAGGCTGTCCAGCACGCGCACAACATCAGCGTAAGGAAGTGAGCGCGGAGCTTTGATGAAGACGGTTTTTTCGATGCGTGCATCTTCGGAAAGGTCGATCCGATCACGCAGTTCGTATTTGTAGTCGTGGTTCTGCTTTCGTTGCTGAAACAGATCGACCAAAGTCGTCACGAGTCTTGACGGCTCGTAAACCGAGCCCAAATCTGCCGTGTGATTAAGCATCAGCGTGCGATCACTCTTGATCGTAACCACCAGCGTATTTATGTTTGCCTGAACGTGATCATCCGGCTCGGGTTTCGAGGGAACCTTCGTCAAGAACCGTTGCGGCTTCAGCGGCGCTGCCACCATAAAGATGATCAGCATCACGAGCAGCACATCGATCAGCGGCGTGACGTTGATGCTGGGTTTTGCCAGCGCGCCCACACTTCGATTATCGAGACCAGAAGCCATCACGTTTGTTCCTCCATTGGTAAGGTTTTAGACTTCGACTGCGACAAATTGTTCCAACGCTTTCGCATCGCAGTTCGCGATTCAAATGAAGATGAACATTCCGGCTTATCTCGATCGAGTCAAGTATCGCGGCCCCTTAGACGCTGACGCCGAGACGCTTCGTCAGCTTCATCTCGCGCACCTTCGCAGCGTGCCGTTTGAGAATCTGAGCATCCATGCTCATGAACCGATCGTGCTCGATGATGGCTCGCTGTTTGAGAAGATCGTTACGCGCCGGCGCGGCGGATTCTGTTACGAACTAAACGGATTGTTTGCGGCGCTGTTAAGAGAGCTTGGCTTTGAAGTCGCCATGCTCTCGGCCGAGGTCGCAAACACGGACGGATCTTTCAGCGCGCCCTTCGATCACATGACGTTGATGGTGACGCTTGGTGAACGATGGCTCGCGGATGTCGGCTTTGGTGATTCATTCGTTGAACCATTGCGTATCGACGAACGCGGCGCCCAGATACAGGGAGACCGCGCTTATCGCATCGAACCGGTTGCCGATTATCTGGTGATGCAAAAGCGCGATGACGAAACGGGCGACTGGAAATCGGGTTACAGATTCACGCTCACCCCCTATCAATTCGCGGACTATCTCGAGCGCTGCCTGTTCCACCAAACATCGCCGGAGTCCCACTTCACGCAGAATCGGATCTGCTCGATGCTCACGACCAATGGACGAATTTCGGTTAGCGACAAGCGCTTTATCGTAAGCGCCGATGGCGTGCGCCAAGATTATCCGGTGGAAAGTGATGAGGAGTATCGAGACTTATTACGCGAGCATTTCGGCATCGTCATGTGACATTGGCCTCGGATCAAACAACAACGGAAAGAACTGACCTTCCATCTTCTGACCAGATGGAATCGGAGGCACGCCTTCAAGCAACGGCTCATCCGAGGCCGACCGCACGCGATCGCGAAATACGTTGACGACTGCGCCACGCCGCGGACGATCGCTTCGATTCTCAAACGAGCCATGGACCATCAGCGGATGATGAAAGGAACATTCGCCGGCTTTCAGTTCGATCGCGACCGGCTTGAACTGTTTCTTTTGTTCGTCGGTGAGAACCGAGTGAATCGAATTCATGTCGTTCGCCAGGCCGGTGATCGGCAGAAGCTCCCAGCGATGACTGCCTGGGACATAATGCACGCAACCGTTCTCGATCGTCGAATCATCCAGGCCAATCCAGCATGACAGGTGGGCCATCGGTTGCGTGCGCGTCCAGTACGAATAGTCCTGATGCCACGCGACCACACCTCCATGATGCGGTGGCTTCACGAAAAGCTGATCGTGCCAGAAACGCACCGCGCCGCCGAGTAACTGCGACGCCGGCATCAAGAACGCCGGATTCCAAAGCAAGTCGTGGAACGCCGGCGAAATGCGCCAGGCGCCCAGCGCATGAAATAACACCTTCGCAGGATCAGCCGATTCATTTGAATGAAATTCGTAGAAGAGTTGATGGCCAGGATGATTCGGATCAGTTAACTCCGCGAGTTCGTCACGTAACGCTTCGATCTGTTCATCATTCAGCACACGAATGCCGGCGAGGTAGCCATGCTCGTGAAAGAATTCGATTTGATCGGGCGTTACTCGATATCGATTCCAATCTTCGGCGACTGCCGGCGTCTTGAACAGATTGGCTGCGGGTCGGTGATTTCTTGAAAGGTCCTCAATCATTGCCGGCCTGAGCGCCGTTAGGTGCGACATATTTGTAGCAAGAACGCCGCCCATCATAGATGCGGAACAAAATGTAGGCGGTACTACAAATATTTCGCTCCTACGCAGCTCCACATGATCCGCTCGCTATCGCGAGCGGTACTGACACGGCCTCGCGGTACTGATACGCTCACTTCACCGCCGAGATTCCATCGATCACAACTCGCGCCACGGTTGGAATGATTTCACGTTCGTTCGCATGATCGACGGTGAACGTGACCAGCACGAACTTCGCGCCATTTGGTAGCTCAACATACGCGGCGTCGTGCCGTGTCGTGCTTGTCCAGCCGGCTTTCGACCAGAGCTTCGCGCCGCTGATTCCTTGCAAAGCAATCCCCGTGAAGCCATGGCCCTGATCGTCGTTGTCCTTCGAGGTTCCCGTGTAATCGCGCTTCAGCAACTCCATCATCTGCGCGCTGCGAGTCACGTTCACAGCGCGTCCCGTGGCTATTTCTGACAGCAGACGCGCCGTCGCATCCGTCGTCAGCTTGTTTCGATTCTCGCCTTTCGGCCCGCGCGATACACGTTCACGGCCGTAAGCATCTTCACAGAAAGTCTTCTGATTGACGTTGATGTTCGTGTAACCCATCGACGCGTAATATCGATTAACCGCATTACGCTTGTATTGCCACGCTTCCATCTCCTTCGGCGGCAATTCAAACCCACCGGTCGTCTGCGTCAACACATCGACGACGTACTGCGTCGCTTCATTCGAAGAATCGACGATCATGTCCTTCACGGCGCGCTTCAACTCGTCGGTCTCCTGAATCTTTTTGTCTTCCAACCAACGATGCACCGCGCCGAAATAGAAAAGCTTCACCACGCTTGCGGGATAGACTCGTTCGTTGCCGCGAAAAGACGCTGTCACCGGATGATTTGGATCGCGCAAATCGATCAGCGTGATCGAGAGTTGTTCCTGCGTCAGCTTCTTATCCGCGAACTTCGCCAACGCCGTGCGCGCAGCCTCGTCAACCAGATTCTGCAAAGCCATCTCGCGCGTGGTTGATGTAGCGACCGAGCGCTGGGCAAACGTCGCAGAAGCAGCACAAATAATGACTACAATTAATAGAGCGACCTTATTCTTCATTCATTTTCCTGTCTCGATAGGCCCAAATCAGATAGACGGGCAAGCCAATCAGAATCAGTCCTAAACCAATCGCCGTCTGTTTCGGATTGTCGTATATCGTTCTGAAGATCAGCCAGCCATTCACCATGATGAAAACGATCGGCACAACCGGGTAACCCCAGGTCCGATAAGGCCGCCGCGCGTCAGGCATGCGCCGGCGGAAGATGAAAACCGAGCCGGCCACAAAAACATAGAACAACGTCAAGGCGAAGATCGCCGAATCAGTCAATTGATCGTACGAACCGGACAGGGCAATTACACACGACCAGATTCCCAGTGCGATCAGCGATCGAATCGGCACGCGCGTGCGCGGCGAGACTTTTGCCAAGCCTTCAAAGAACAATTTGTCGCGCGCCATTGCGTAGGGCACTCTTGACGTTGCCAAAATCGATGCGTGCAATGCGCCGAACGAAGATGTCATCATCGCCGCCGCCATCAACGTTACCGCCATTGCGCCCAACAAGCGCCGGACAACTTCAGCCGCCACCGATGACGATGCCGCCACGCCCGCAACTTGCGTCGGTGTTAACACATGGTAGTAACCGATGTTGACCAGCAGGTACAGTCCCATGACCAGAAACAGACTGATGATTAGGCCAAGCGGCAAATTGCGTTCGGGGTTCTTCACTTCGCCCGCCAGAAACGTCACATTATTCCAGCCGTCATACGCCCAAAGCGCGCCCAACATCGCCGCCGCGAAACCCGCCGCGCCTCCACCTGTAATCGCGACCTTCTCGCATAAGCCGCCAACATTCGCTTGAGTTAAGTGCGACCAGTCGCCGCCGCTGTAGAAGAACGCGCCGAGGCCGACACCGATTAGAAGAAGAACTTTGATCGAAGTGAGAAACGTCGCGACGCCGCCGCTGAATTTCACTGCCGCGCAATTGATGAGCACCGTCACGCCGATCGCGCCCAGCGCCACAAGCTGAAGGCGCGTAAACGGGACGTCAAAGCCGCGCGGCAAATGAAGCGTGAAATACGTGTGATTGAGCCGGCCGCCAATCAGATCATTCAGGAAGATCGCGAACCCGACCGCCAGCGCGGCCGCTGATGCGCTCCGCGCAATGGCGAATTGGGTCCACCCGTAAATGAATCCCCATGGCCGGCCGTAGGCGTCGCGCATGATGCCGTACTCGCCGGCGGCGCGCGGAAACATCGCGAGCAACTCTGCATAAGTAAGAGCGCCTGCCAACGACAGCAACCCGGCGACCAGCCAAACCGTCAGCGCCATGCCTGGCGTGCCGACGTTGCAAGTCATCACACGCGCTTTGAGAAACACGCCCGTGCCGATCACGTTCGCGACGTTGACGGAGATCGCCGCGATCAACCCCAAGCCACGAACGAGCTGGCCAGTCGTAAGTTTTGAGTTTGGCGTTTCGAGTTTCGAGTTCACGTCAGGAGATTATCCGCAGATTACGCAGATTACACAGATTAAGAAACAGCAGGTCCGCAAAGAACCTCAGAAGCGTCAAGAGGGTGGCTAGCTCACTTGTCCTTTTTGTGCCTTCTCGTGGCAATTTCTTCATCTGTGTAATCTGCGTAATCTGCGGATTAATTCATTCACCACACCTCATTAAAAAGCAGATCCTCATAACTATCCCGCTTGCGAATTACTTCCGCCTTCCCACCTTCCCGCACCAGCACCGCCGCCGGCAGAGGGCGTCCGTTGTACGCAAACATCTGCGAGAACGAGTACGCGCCCGAATTCAACAGCGCGAGCACTTCCCCCGGCTTCACGTCACGCGGCAGACGGCGATAGTCAGGCAAGCGGCCTTCGCGCTCAATATCAAAGTACACGTCCCCGGAATCGCACAGCGGCCCCGCGACTTTGTACTGAGCGTCCGGCGTATCGCAAGCACGCGAAGCCGAAACCAGGTGGTAGTACCACTTGTAGTTGTTCATCGACAGCAGCAGGCTGTAGCCCGCATCCGTCAGCAGCCAGATGTCGCCCGTCTCCGGACGCCGCTTGATGTTCTGAACCTTGGTGAGTACGACACCGGCGTCCGAGATGATGCTGCGTCCCGGCTCAAGCAAGATCGTTACTTGATCGAGCAAGTGTTCGGCTTCCGCGGTCCGCGCAGACTCACGCGCCACGCGCAACGCTTCAGTTAACACGTCAGCGGGTTCAAGTGATGCACCAAGCATGTCGCGTTCGTGCTCCGGCAACTCATCAGCTTGCGATCGATCGCGCAGATAATTCACCGGAATGCCACCGCCCAGATTTATGTGCTCCAGCGTCAATCCGGTCTCGCGATGAATCGTCATCAAGTGGTTCCACATCGACTTGAACGCTTCCGCGAACGGCTCGACATCCGGTGTCTGTGATCCAACGTGAATGTGAATACCGCATACGTGAACTAGTTCGGGATTCTGCAAGCCGCGCCGAAACGCATCGAGCACTTCCGAAGAAGAGATGCCGAACTTCGAAGTCAGCAGGGCCGTCTGCAAACCAAGGTGCGAACGCGTGCCAATCTCCGGCACCAAACGCAGAGCAACTCGCGCGGGTGGCAAGCCGGAATTGAGTTCGCTGCGCGCGCGGCGCACCGCGTCTTCGACTAACTCAATCTCGTAAATCGAATCGACGTTGATCGAATAAATGCCGGCGCGCACGGCTTCATCCAACTCTTCATTCGTCTTGCTGGTGCCGTTGAAAATGATCTGATCGGGACGAAAGCCCGCGCGCAGAGCCTTGAACAATTCGCCGCCGCTGTTCACTTCGATGTCGATGCCCGCGTCGCGCACGACGCCAAGAATCGCCATGTTGGAATTGGCTTTCGAGGCGTAGCAGAACTTGATCGGGCGATCGACTTTCTTGGCGGCAGCTTGCAGACGCGCGATGTTTGCGCGAATGCGCGGCTCGGAAAAAACAAACAGCGGCGTGCCGTATTTGTACGTGAGCGCGGTCGCGTCGGCGCCGCTGATGAACAGGTGATTGTTTTCGCGCGCTTCCAGAAAGCCCGGAATCGTCCAGGCCGGAGCGGTGGTTATGGTTGGTGACATTTGAATGAAATCAAGATCTAAATCTGTTTAGATGCCGGACTTGTCCGGCACTTTGTTTGCGGTCAACTACATCGACGGACAAGTCCGCCGTCTAAACACGTTATGTGTGATGATTTACAACTGCGCGATCATCTCCGCGGGATTCCAGTACGCGCGGACGGTTTCAATCTTGCCGTCTTCGTTCACTTCAATGACGTCGATGCCTTCGAAGCGAACCTCTTTGCCGCTGGCGCTGGTTCCCTTCCCCGTCCACTTCACGGCGGCAGAGTTACCGGCGACGAATATCGAGTCTTCCGTCAACCCAACGCTCTTAAAGTTCTTGCAAATCGACGAAAGAAATTCCCGAATCGCGGCGCGGCCAGTAATCCCTGGCGCGCCGACGGGATCGTAAGTAGTGCCATCTTCGGCGAACGTGTTGGCAAACGCCTCCGCGTCCATCGCACGAATCGCCAAAAAGTACGCGCGCACCGCGCGCGAAATTTTGTCTGGTGAAATTTGATCGCTCATAACATTTCTCGTTTGGAGGCGGCCTAACGGCCGCCACGTCAGGCGGTAGCCCGACTCTAAACAACCTCGGTAGCTGCGTGTTTCGCTCTCTCTTTCTCAACCAATACGCGCCGCAGAATCTTACCTGAAATCGATTTCGGAATCTGCGCGATGAATTCTACTTCACGAATTTTTTTGTGCGGAGCGACGCGCGAGGCGACGTATTCCATGATGGCTTCCGCCGAAGTGTCGAGCTTGGTAACGATGAAAGCCTTCGGCACTTCGCCGGCTTCGTCGTCGCGGCACGGAATCACGGCCGCGTCGGCGACTGCAGGATGTGTGAGGAGCACCGCTTCGAGTTCCGCAGGCGCAACCTGAAATCCTTTGTACTTAATCAGCTCTTTCACGCGATCGACGATGAAGAAGTGGCCGTCCTCGTCCGCATATCCAATGTCGCCCGTATGCAGCCAGCCATCCGCGTCAATCGTGCGCGCGGTCGCTTCGCGATTGTTCAGATAGCCCTTCATGTTCTGTGGCCCGCGAACACAGACTTCGCCCTCCTGGTTTGGACCAAGCTCGGCTTCAGTTGCAGGATCGACGAGCTTGCATTCAGTGTTCGGCGCCGGCGTTCCCACTGATCCAAGTTTCATCTTCGCCGGATCAGCCGGACTGCTATGCGTGACGGGGCTCGTCTCAGTCATGCCATACCCTTGCCGGATTCCGCAGCCAATTCGCTGCATGCACTCGCGCGACAACTCGGGGCCAAGCGGCGCCGCGCCGGAAAAGATCATTCTCAGACTCGATAGATCGTAATTATCAACGATCGGATCTTTCGCCAGCTTCAAAACGATCGGTGGCACGATGTGCGAGAGCGTCACGCGATATTTCTGAATCAACGCGAGAAACTGTTCGACATCGAACCGCGGCATGGTGACGATCGTGGTGCCGAGATGCAGTCCCATGTTCAAGACCACCACCAGGCCGTAGATGTGAAACAGCGGCAGTACGCACAACAGCGTATCGTCGCGATGAAAATAATCGAGCCCATCCATCTGGCACATGTTGGCGACCAGATTGCGATGCGTCAGCATCACGCCTTTCGGCAATCCGGTTGTGCCACTGGAATATGGCAACACGACGAGATCGTTGCGCGGATCGATCTCCACCGGCGGAACTTCGCCGTCGCTTTCGAGCAACTCGGCAAATGGCGTGGCACCGTCTGACTCACCGAAAACGAAAACTTCTTCGACCTTCGATTCCTTTGCCGCAGCCCGCGCTTTGTCACTGGTCATCGGCGCAGCGATTAGAAACTTTGCGGCGGCATCGTTGAGCTGAAACGCAGCTTCCTCTGCCGTGTACAGCGGGTTCAGCGTCGTGTTGATGCCGCCCAGCATCGCGACCGCGTGAAAGATGATCGCGTACTCGGGACAATTGGTGCTGAAGATCGCGAAGACATCGCCCTTCTTGAATCCCCTTTTCGCAAGGCCCGCGGCAACGCGCCGCACTCCGCTTTCAAATTCAGCGTACGTGTAAGCACGTCCGGTGGGTCCGTCGATGAGCGCAGTCTTGTCTTTGAAAGCGCCGATTGAGTTGAAGATAAAGTCCGTGAGCGAGACTTCAGGGATTTCGACGTCAGGGTATGGGCCACGAAAAATCATTTTTTGGAGTGCGCCGTCTTGACGGCGCTTTGTGCTATCCAAGTGGATTAAAGCGGCGTCAAGCCGCCGCCCTCCAAGGACGCGTCACTATACACGATTCTGCTGACCAAACGGCAGCAAAGATGTATATTGACGCCACCGTAATATGGACTTCAGTCTGTGAAAATAATGAGCGAATCTCGCCAACTCAACATCGTCTGCTTCGCGACCTTTTTCAAAGGCGCCGACTTCATGCGCGAGTGCAAAGCGCTGGGATGCAACGTCACGCTCGTCACGAAAGAGAAGATGCTGCATGAAGATTGGCCGCGCGACGTGCTTGATGAAGTCTTCGCTCTGCCGAACGATGCGCCGGTCGAGTTGTTTCTCGATTTGGTCGCGCATATCGGGAAGACCCGCAAACCGGATCGCATCGTCGCGCTCGAAGAGTTCGATGTCGTGGTGGCCGCGCTGGCGCGCGAGCATTTGTGCATGCCTGGTATGAGCAACTCAAGCGCTAAAACGTTTCGCGACAAATATGCGATGGCTGCGCGTGCCCGCAACGGGGGGTTGACGGTTCCGGATTTCGTGCCCGCGATCAATAACGACGAAGTCGCGGAATATTTGGATCGAGTGCCGCCGCCCTGGGTGATGAAGCCGCGCTCAGACGTTTCGGCGATCGGCATTCGCAAACTTGAAACTGCGGATCAAGTCTGGGCGACGATCGAAGAACTAAATAATCGCGAGGCTCTGCGCGAACGTGCTTCGTATCACGTGCTGGCGCGCTTCATTCCCGGTGAAGTCTTTCATGTTGATTCGCTCGTTCACGACGGCCGCGTGCTCTTCGCCGGAGTGAACAAATACGGCCGGCCGCCGCTGCAAGTCGCGCATGGCGGCGGCGCGTACATTTCGCAGACCATTCCCTACGATTCGGCAGACCGGAAAAAGTTGACTGAGATAAATCGTCGCCTGATCAAAGCGATGGGCATGGAAACCGGCGCGACGCACGCCGAGTTCATCAGGAGCGACGCCGACGGCGACTTCTATTTTCTGGAAATCGCGGCTCGCGTGGGCGGCGCATACATCGCTGACGTTCTGGATGCAGCTTCGGGAGTCAACCTGTGGCGTGAATGGGCGCGCATGGAAGTTGCCGAATTAAACGCGAAGCCGAAATTGAAGCCGCGCAAAGAACACGCGGGAATTATTCTGTCGCTGGCGCGGCAGGAATCTCCCGACACGAGCGCTTACGACGATCCCGAGATCGTCTATCGCGCGAAGAAGAAGCATCACGCCGGATTGATTGTGCGATCGAAGAGCCATGCGCGCGTAACTGAGTTGCTCAACAATTACTCAGAGCGCTTTCAAAACGATTTCATCGCCGTGCTGCCGCCGCTGGAACGACCGGAATGAATTAATCACAGATGCACACGGATAGACACAGATCAGAAAAAGAACTTATCTGCGTAGATCTGTGTTCATCTGTGGCTATCTAGCGATGAAGCAAATCCCCACAAACTGGTTCGAAGACTTCTTTCACGGCATCACGCTCGATCTCTGGCGCCAGGCGATCCCGGAGAAGCAGACTCAAGCGGAAGCTGAATTCCTGACCAAAGTTCTGAATTGTAAGGCTGGCGCGCATCTGCTCGATGTGCCGTGCGGCAATGGAAGATTGTCGTTTGAGGTGGCGAAGCGTGGATATCAAGTGACGGGTATTGATATCTCAAGGGAGTTTATTGAGGAAGCGCAGGCATCAAGCGATCGCGTTAGAACGGGCCCGCCCGCTACCGCAGGCGGTTCTGACCTCGCGGTTGGTACTGACTCTATTGCGCAGATTAATTTTATTCTCGGCGACATGCGGAGCATCGGAGCTGAGTCGATCTATGACGGCGCGTTCTGTTTCGGTAACAGCTTTGGCTTCATGCCCTACGCTGACATGGAGAAGTTTCTTTTGGGGGTCGCGCGAGCATTGAAGGCGCGCGGACGATTCGTCGTTAACACTGGGATGGCGGCCGAATCAGTTCTTCCTCACTTCGAAGAACAGAGTTGTCATGAAGTCGGAGATATCACTACAACTATCAAAGAGCGTTACAACGCTGAAGAAAGCTGCATTGACAGCGAATACATCTTTGAGCGCAACGGCCAGAAGGAATCCCGATTTGCTAAGCACTGGATTTACACCACGGCGGAAATTCAGAGAATGCTGGAGCGGGCGGGATTCAAGATTATTGAGCTTTATGGATCGCTAAAATGCGAACCGTACAAGTTAGGCGCGGAAGAATTATTTGTAGTGTCGGAGCGAGCGTGATGTGGCGCAATTTGCCGATTTGCGAAATCGTGAGCGTGTCGGTACCGCGAGCGATAGCGAGCGGATCATCCAGGCCCTAAGACACAAACGCTTGATCCGATTGCGACCGGCCCGGTTAATGACACGGACATTCCTGATCCGCTCGCTATCGCTCGCGGTACTGACACTCGCCGCCCGATCCGGTCGCCAAAGCTCGCGGTATCAACACACCCTTTTCAACGGCCAGATATCCACGGCGATCGATTCTGCGTAATGCAACAGCGGCGCGCCATCCGGCGTCGCGATGCCGAGAGCTTCGCTCATCGTCGATTGATACGAGTCGAGAGTTGCTTTTTGCAGCGGCCACGGCTCGTGCCAGATCCGCGAACGATAGACTCGATCCCGTCGCACCGAATAGAGGCAATATCTCTCTGTTAGAAAGAACTCCAGTGAACCAGGCCCAGTCTGTGGCAGAGGCTCTCCAATCATCCACTGCGCGGCAAAGTTGGCCGCGGCGCCGTTTTTATCAAACCGAGTCGAACGATAATCGATTACATCGCTCTCCTGCTTCAAAGACATACGCGCGTTGAAGTAAGGCAGGTAATAAAACGTGCGCGCGCCCCAAATCGCCAAAGCGTTCTCCGCATCCAGCGAAAAAAACCAAACGCCCGGCACGCCGTCGTAATGGACGTACGTGCGCACGTTCAATTCGTGAAACGCGCTGGTGCCGGGAATCGGCGGCAGGAACGACGCGCGAATTCCCCACATCGTAAAAGGCACGACGCCAATCCACGCTTTGCCGTCGAATGTATCGATCGAGAGTTGAGAAGGAATTAGCGGACGAAGGATTTCCGGATCGAGCGCCCAATGCATGAAGAGGAGCTTGCCCCAATTCTGATACATTAGTGGCCAGCCAGGTGGACGTTGTCGAATTGCGAGACGATCGATTGTCGGGGAATCGTGATCGTTCACGTACTTTCAGTCGCCGCTATTTGAATTCACAGTAGTTCGGCTGGGACCTTTTTCACAAAAGTCCTGCACCGGCTGAAAAAGCTGTTGGCAGTAACTGTCTTTTGAGAGATCGATGCGCGAGCATTGATCGCGACGCCATTCCGCAGACTTCATGAATTCGGTTTTCTTCGGTACGTCATTACAGAAACCAGGCGTAGGCTTACTCGCATCCAAACACGTGCGCATGAAGATGGCGTTGGAAATCGCGCTCGAGAACCCCGGCTCTTTCTTGTAGCGCGAGATGCTTTCATCGACGCACCCCTGATTGTCTGTCTTGCTGCCGAAGTCCTTTGCTTCGGTGACGACTTCTTTCGCCCGCGCCATCAGCGCGTCTTTGTTGCGCATCCACCAAAACACGCCTGCGCCAACGACGCCGACGATCAGCAATACGACAATGATTGCGACGATGAGTAAGGCTTTGAGCCAACCTGGCATGGGGAACCTCCGATTCTGTAGCGCAAATTGCTAATTTGCGCATCGCAAGTTAACAACTTGCGCTACCGATCACTTCAAATGCTTATCCAACCAATCCAACACCGTGTTGTGCCAGAAGGCTGAATTCGCGGGCTTCGTGACCCAGTGACCTTCATCCGGGAAATCCATGAGCTTGGATTCTACGCCCATTCGCTGCGCCGCAGTGAACATTTGCAGCCCCTCAGTCACCGGCACGCGAAAATCAAGATCGTTGGTAATGACGAGAATCGGTGTCTTGAAGTTCGCCACAAACTTATGCGGCGACCAGCGATCGTACATCGCGGGATTGGTCCAGGGTGTGCCTTTGAATTCCCATTCTGGAAACCAAAGCTCTTCGGTCGCACCGTACATCGCGGCCAGGTTGTACACGCCGTCATGCGACACAAGCACTTTGTAATGGAAACGCGGATCGTTGTTGTGGCCTTCAATCCAATTGATCATGTATCCGCCGTAGCTCGCGCCCGCAGCGCCGATGTGGTTCTTGTCGATGTAAGGTTGATTGGCCATCATCGCGACGCCGTTGCTGATGTCGGTAAAGACTTTGCCACCCCAATCGCCGGAAATGTCCGCGACGAATTTTTGACCATACCCAGTTGAGCCGCGCGGATTCGGCAGAAACGCCACATAACCGTCGCCTGCATACATCTGCGGATTCCAGCGATAGCCCCAATTGTCGAGCCACGCACCCTGCGGCCCACCGTGAATCAGAACGACGAGCGGATATTTCTTTCGCGGATTGAAGTTTGCCGGCTTGACGATCCAGCCCATCACCTTCGCACCGAGCGCGCCGGTCCAGGTGACTTCTTCTGCGGCGTTTAGTTTGAAAGGAGCGAGAAAAGCATCGTTCGTCGTCGTCAGCGCCGTCACACTTAAGCTATCGAGATTCGCGCGATAAATCTCCGCCGGTTTGTTACTGCTGCTGCGCGAGAACACCAGAGTGCTGCCATCCTTCGTCAGATGAATGTCACTGCTCGCGCCTTCCGCATCGAAGAGTCTTTTGAATTGGGCGCCTGCGCCGGCACTGATATCGGTCTTGTAAATAACCGCCCGGCCGCGTTCTTCGGCGGTCAGGTAAACGGTCTTACTGTCCGGCGCGAAAATGAATTCATCAACATTCGAATCGAGGTTTTCACTAACCGATTGGGCGCGTCCCGTCTTCCGATCGTAGATCATGAGACGAAAGCGATCGCTCTCATAACCCGGAGTCACCTGCGACCGGTAAGCGATAAATCTTCCATCAGGCGAGTATTGCGGCGAGCCGTCATAACCATGATTCGCGGCCGTGATGTTACGCGCCGTGCCGCCACGTACCGGCACGATCCAAACGTCGGCGTTGGTTGAAGTCGCTTCGACTTTGTCGTGATTGCTAACGAACGCCAGTTCCTTTGAATCCGGCGAAAACGCGTAATCCGTTGGCCCGCCCAGGCTGAACGGAGGCGCATCGTAGTCGCCCGGCGTCATGTCTTTCGCTGCGCCGCCCGCCGACGGAACTACAAACACGTGCGTGCGCATGCCGTCCTTCCATGATTTCCAATGACGATAGAGCAGACGATCCGCGACGTGCGCTTTGACCCGGCTTGAAGAAGCAGCGTCGGCGCGTTTCTTATTGCAGGCATCGTCAGAACACTGCGGATAAATATCTGAAACGAACGCGAGCCACTCTCCGTCCGGTGACCAAACCGGATCGCCCGCACCGGTTGAAATCGTGGTGATCTTTTTTAGCGCGCCGCTCGATACATCAATTGTCCAAATTTGATCGTCGCCATCGCGCGCGGAAATGAACGCCAGCTTATCGCCGTCCGGCGACCAGCGCGGCGTCGTTGAAGAATGCTCATCGTTCGTGAGTTGACGAACTTCGCCACCGCCCACCGGCACGAGATAGATTTGCGTTGTGCTTCTATTCGCAACCTTGTCAACGTCGGTGATCGTGAAGGCTACGAGATCACCCTTCGGTGAAACTTGGGGATCCGAAACGCGCCGCAACTTCAGCAGATCGTCAATCGTGAAACGGCGCTCTTGCGCAACTGCGAACGCCGCCAAAGCAAACAAACTGATAATCGAAACAGCCAGAATTCGTTTCATAATTACCTCGAAAAATATTCTTCAATTGTGCGGGAAAGCTGCGCGCATTATCGCACCTATGCTGTTGATTCGCGAAAGCGCATATTCAAACTGAGCGCATTTGGTTAAACTCTACGCCAATGACGGAAGCAAAGCCTGATACTCCGATTACGCTGCGTGCATCTTCGACGAACGACGCTGATTTCTGCCTGCAACTCTACCAGAGCAGCCGCGGTGATGATTTGCGCGGGCTTGGTTGGGAGGAAGATCGGATCAGCGAGTATCTCGAGATGCAATACGAGGCGCAGCGAAACCTTCACGCGTCCGATTTTCCCAACGCGTCGGATGAAATTGTTTTAGTGGATGCGAAACCTGTCGGGAGGCTCACTACCAATCATCGCGCAGACGAAATTCGGATCGTCGATCTCGCCCTGCTGCCTGAATTTCGCAATCGCGGGATCGGCTCGCAGATTCTCAAAAACCTGCAAAAACAGGCCAGTTTCGAGCATAAACCGTTGCGCTTGCAGGTCATTCGATTCAGTCGCGCGGTTGGCTTAGCTGAACGGCTGGGCTTTGTCCGCACGAGCGAGACCGGCACCCATTTTCAGATGGAATGGTCGTCGGATACTCGAGTGTGAGTGAAGATGAGGCAACATCGATCGGCGGAGGAAATGCTAGCGCTTCTTTGCTGCCTTCTTCACGCCTTTTCGGCTAGTCGTTTTTCGCGAGGTCTTTGAGCGCACCCGCCGGCCCTTGCGGCCTTCACGTTGAATCACGCCGGCCTTTTCGAGGTATTCATAACTTCCGCGCACCACATTGCGGGCGACACCAAGTGAATTAGCCAGCGTCCGCTCGCTTGGCAACAAACTGCCGATTGCCAACGCGCCGCTGCTAATTAACGAACCGAGCTGATCGGTAATTTGCCGTGTCATCGAATCGACACTCTTGCGGTTAATTTTGATTTTGAGAGTCATTCGTTCCTCCAACTGATTTTGAGTGGGCGCGTATTCTAGTGAGTAAGCGATAAAGTGTCAACGGAGATACAGAACCGCGAGCGGTAGCGAGCGGATTATCCACGCTCCAGGAGACTCACTTGATCCCGCTACCGCTCGCGGTTCTGTAACGCGCCGTGCTTACGCAAGATTTCAAGTGTGCGATCGATCGGCAGAGCTTCGACGCTGTGACCTCGTCCAGTCGTGGTCGTAGCGCGAAACAGCGAGTTGTAGATCGCTTCTTCAGTGGCTTCGATGACCGCGAGGAAGAGAGGCGACATGGCTTCGTTGGACAACAGCGCGGCACTCGGTTTGGTTCGCTCGTTTGGAAGATTGCGAATGCGAAGTTCAGGGGCGGTAGAAAAGGCAATCGCGTAATCGCCACTGCCATTCGATCCGGCAGCGCCGGTGCGCGCCAATCCCATCATCGATCTTGCGGCGAGTCTTTGCAGATTGCGATGATCGATCGGCGCGTCCGTCGCGATGACGATAATGATCGATCCGTCGGCTGATCGATCAGAAGGCTTTGAGGTCTGGCCGATTTGATCTTTCAAGTAGTATTTGCCAAGTTCGCGACCCACCGGAGCGCCGTTAATCGTCAGAATTCCTCCGAAATTCGACTGAATCAGCACGCCGACGGTGTAGCCTCCCAGACTCTGCGGCAGCCTTCGTGAAGATGTTCCGATGCCGCCTTTGAACCCGAACGCGACGGTTCCTGTGCCTGCACCAACCGCGCCTTCCTCGACTGCTCCGACCCGAGCGTTCTTGACTGCTGCGAAGACTTCTTCGCGCCCGACATGACGACCGCGAATGTCGTTAAGAAACCCGTCATTCGTTTCACCGACCAGCGGATTGATCGACTGCACGTCTTCGTTGCCGGGCAGCGCGAGCATGTAATCGATCGTCGCGTCGGCTACGCGCGGAACATTCAAGGTTGAAGTAAGCATGATCGGCGTTTCGATCTCGCCAAGTTCATTTACCTGCGTCGAACCCGCCAGCTTGCCAAACGCGTTGCCGATGAAGACGGCGCCCGGAACTTTCTCGCGAAACAAGTTTCCGCCATGCGGGAGAATCGCGGTAACGCCGGTGCGAACGTCGCCGCCCTTGATCAGAGTTGTGTGACCCACCGCAACGCCGGGCACATCAGTGATCGCGTTCAGTGGACCAGTCGGAAGCACGCCAACCACCACACCAATTTCGCGTGCGCGTGGTCGCTTTCCTTCTTGCGCGTTTGAATTCATCTCGAAAAGTAACGAGACAGAAACGATCAATACGGCAGACAGGAGAGTTCTTGTCATTGCTCTCATTCAGTCGCCCACAAGGCGATCAGCGCCGGGATCGCCAGCCACAAAAGTCCTTTCACCAGAAAGAACAAAAAACCCCAGAAGCCCAGGCGCTTGATCCAAGTCTTGATTTCCAAAATCGACTACTCCATCAGGACGTGTGCAAAAACATTTCGCTGCCGAGCGTGCGCTTGTTCGTCTGCAGCAACGATCGCACGAAGATATAGATCACCCAGCACTCAACCGCAAACGGCGGAAAACCGAAATAGCCAAGCACGGGCATCTCGAAAATCTTGATGTTACCGAAATAAGGCACCGTGTAAGTCCATTTCGCCGACGCCCAGTAATTCCAGAACTCCCAAAGAAATCCGCAGACAAAACCACTGGCAAGCAGCGCGAGCAAGCGGCGCCAATCGCCGCGCGCAAGATCCCCCACGATCGATTCTGATCCGCGCAAGGCATTGAGTGGATCGACCAAAAGTATGAAAGATAGCCAGATCACCGGCGCAAGCCATTCGTTGGGCCAAACGAGCGGCGCGATGACGCCAACCATTCCAATGAAAATGGGAATCACGAGAATGGAGCGGCTCAATCGGAGCCAACCGGCGGCGCGTTCGCTTTTGCAGATTGTCGCCCGAAATAGGTCGGCAGTCTCAAGCAGCGCCGGGGTAATCGTGGCGAAGGCCCAGTCGTATCCGATCCTTCGGATCCAAAGATTCGGCTCGAGGTTGTGATAGTGCCACCAAAGTTCGAGGTTCGATTTCCAAAAGCGCGGCGCGTTGTAGAGCTCGAACAACCACCAGCTCGCGATGGAAATGATCGCAACCAGCAGAAACTCTAAACGATCGTTCACCAACAACGATCGTCCCTTGACCTTGTGGACCAGCGCGTCAAGCAACAGGATGTAGCCGGTCCAAACAATTGGCGTGAACCAATGACCGACGATCTGATTTCCGGTGAACAGCAGCGCTTCCGCAGCGATGATGATCGCTGCTCCGATAAAACCGTGGATTGGAAAACGCGCTTTAGTGCTGGCGGACTGCATCTTTGATCGCTATTATGAGGCGCGTTCGCAATGGCGACAATCAAAATCAGCAACGAACAATCTGAAGTCCAAAAGGAAGTCATTATGAAACTGTTCATCCAATTCACTCTTTGTCTGATGGCCGCAGTCTTCATGAGTGCCTGCGTGAAAGGGCCTGAGTCTGGAAACACGGGGAGCGGCGCGAAATCCGGCGGTCCCGTGCGCATCGGTTTTTCGATGGACACTTTGAAGGAAGAGCGTTGGCAGCGCGATAAGGAACTGGTCGAAAAGCGCTGCAAAGAAGTTGGCGCGCAATGCGAAATTCAGGTGGCGAACGGCATCGATGCCGACCAGATCAAGCAATGCGAAAACTTTCTGACGAAGGGCGTTAACGTTCTCATCGTCGCCCCGCATAACGGCCAGATTGCCGCCTCGATTGTCGAAGCCGCGCACAAGCAAGGCGTGCCGGTGATTAGTTACGATCGACTTATTCGCAATTCGGACGTTGATCTGTACGTCTCGCACCAAGTGGTGAAGATCGGCGAGATGCAGGCCGAATACGCGCTGAAGAATGCTCCCAAAGGAAACTACGTTTTGATTGGCGGTTCGCCTACCGACAACAACGCTTTGCTGCTGCGCGATGGCCAGATGCAAGTGCTGAAGCCCGCGATCGACAAGGGCGACATCAAGGTCGTTTCCGACCAATTCGCCAAAGAGTGGAAGGCCGAAGAGGCGCTGCGCATCACGGAAGACGCCTTGACCAAGACCAACAACGACATTCAAGCGATTGTGGCTTCGAATGACGGCACTGCCGGCGGCGCGATATCAGCGCTACCGCCGAGTCTCGTCGGCCACGTGGTTATCACGGGGCAGGATGCTTCGCTGGACGCGGTGCAGAGAATCGTCGAAGGCAAGCAGACGATGACGATCTATAAACCGATTCAGCCACTGGCCTACGCGGCTGTTGATTCCGCCGTGAAGCTGGCCAAAGGCGAAAAGGTGGACGCGAAAGACAAAATCAATAACGGCAAGATCGATGTGCCGTCCCTCTTGTTCGAGCCGATGGTGCTCGACAAATCGAACGTGATGCAAACCGCCATCAAAGACGGCTATCACAAGCTTGAAGACGTTTATAAGAACGTGCCCAAGGATCAGTGGCCGAAACCGTAGAAGTTTCGAGTTTCGGGTTTCTAGTTTCGAGTAAGTAAAGCTCTTCTCACCTCAATCAAGGGAGAATCTCACATGGCTACATTCAAGAAGTTTGAGGATATCGAAGCGTGGAAAAAGGCTAGAGAACTTACGAAGCAAGTTTACCGCATATCTCGCATGGGAGCGTTTGCGAGAGACTTTGCTTTGAGAGATCAAATTAGACGCGCCTCGGTGTCGATCATGTCGAACATTGCCGAAGGGTATGACCGAAGCGGCACAGGGGAGTTTATTCAGTTCTTAGCAACTGCAAAAGGCTCAGCGGCCGAAGTCAAATGCCAGCTTTACGTTGCGCTTGATCAGAGTTACGTAGACGAATCCACCTTCGGAAAATTGGCGGGAATGGCAACGGAGATCGGCAGCATGATTGCCGGCCTCATGACTTATTTGCGTCGTTCTGGCATCAAAGGCACAAAATACAAGACCGCGACGGCTCAACAGTAACGAATGAGTACCGAACTCGAAACTCGAAACTCGAAACTCGAAACTATTGGTGCGCTTCTTGAAATGAAATCAATCACGAAGTCGTTTCCAGGAGTTCGTGCGCTCGACGGTGTCAGCTTCAATCTTCAATCAAGCGAAATCCACGCGCTCGTCGGCGAAAATGGTGCGGGCAAATCCACTCTGATCAAAATTCTCGCGGGCGTCTATCCGCATCCGGAGTACGGCGGCGAAATTGTGCTCGATGGATCAGAACGTCGTTTCGCGAGTGTTCGGGATTCGGAGAAGGCGGGCATTGCGGTCATCTATCAGGAGCTTTCACTCGTCAAAGAACTCAATGTTGCCGAGAATATCTTTCTCGGGCGTGAACCGCGGCGCTTCGGCATCATCAACGGGGAAGAACTTTACAGCCGCGCGCAGAAATTACTCGATGAGCTTCAACTGCAAATCGATCCGCGTACGCCTGTAATCAATCTTGGCATCGGCCAGCAGCAGCTTGTAGAAATCGCCAAAGCTCTTTCACAAAACGCACGCATTCTGGTACTCGATGAACCGACGGCGGCATTAACAGATACGGAAGTCGAAACGCTTTTTAGAATTCTGACCGACCTGCGCGCCCGCGGCGTCGCGATGATTTACATTTCGCACAAACTCGATGAGGTCTTTCGGATCAGCGATCGCGTCACCGTACTGCGCGACGGTAAGACCATCGGAACGAGTGCGACTTCGCAAACTGATGAACCGCGGATTATCGCCCAGATGGTCGGCCGCGAAGTCGATCAAATTTTTCCCGAAGCAAAACATGAGCGCGGAGAAGTTGTCTTTGAAGTGCGCAATGTGACAGTTGAAGATCCGTCGGTTCCCGGGAAACGCCTCGTTGACCGCGTCGGATTTTCCGTTCGCAAAGGCGAGGTGCTCGGCATTGCTGGCTTGATGGGCTCAGGTCGCAGTGAACTGCTGATGGCCCTCTTCGGCGCGCATTCTGGTCGCAAGTCAGGCGATTTTTTCGTGAATGGAAAGCAGATCGCCATCAACAATCCAAACGAAGCCATCAGTCACGGCATTGGTTTCGTCACTGAAGACCGCAAACGTTATGGATTGATTCTCGATCAGACAATTCTGCGGAACATGACGCTCGCCGGTCTGCGAAACCTGTCAGGCCGATTCATCACCGATGAAGACGCGGAAGCCGCAGCCGGCGAACGCGCCTCATCCGACCTTCGCATCAAGGCAACCTCCGTTTTCACGATTGCCGGGACATTGTCCGGTGGCAATCAACAAAAGGTCGTGCTTGCGAAGTGGTTGCTGACGAATCCGCGCATGCTGTTTCTCGACGAACCTACACGTGGCATCGATGTTGGCGCGAAACAGGAAATCTATGCACAGATAAATCGTCTCGCGGAAGCGGGACTCGCGATCGTTTTAGTTTCATCTGAACTGCCTGAGGTGCTCGGCCTTTCCGATCGCGTGATCGTTTTGCATGAAGGCCGCGTCACCGGCGAGTTCACTCGTAGCGAAGCAACACCCGAAGCCGTGATGTCGTGCGCCACAGGCCGCGCGCGATTGGCTGCTTAATTTATCCATGCCCGATCAACCAATAGGCCGCCTCAAACTTCGCACGTCAGCGTTGCGTGCCTACACGATGCTGCTCGCGCTGATCGTGATCTGGCTTTTCTTTCAATGGGCCACGATCGATCCGAATCATCCTTACGGACTATTTCTCGGCGCGATAAATTTTTCGAAGCTGCTTCAGCAGACGGCGGTGACCGGCGTGCTTGCGGTCGGCATGCTGATGGTGATCGTCAGCGGCAACATCGATCTTTCGATTGGCGCGGTTGTTGGTCTTGCCGGAGGCATCGCCGCGATGACGCAGGGCTGGGGTTTGCTGCCGTGCCTCGCGCTCGCGATTGTTATCGGCGTGTTGATTGGAGCGATTCAAGGATCGCTCGTCGCTTATCTCAACATCCCAGCGTTCATCGTAACGCTCGGTGGGTTGCAGGCGTGGCGAGGCATTATTCTGAAGTTAACCAAAGGCGCGACGATTCCGGTTGAACTTCCCTTCTTCCGATCGCTCGGTCGTGATTTCATCAATCCGCGAATTGGATTTGTCTTGGCAGCGATAGCTATTGCCGCGATTGCCTGGTCTTCTATTCGTCGCAGTCGCGCTCGCAAACGGCACGGACTGCAAACAGCGAGTCTCGCATCGACACTCACGCGAATCATCATTCCTTCAATCGTAATCGTCGCGTTCATCTTTCTCATGAACCAAGCCGGCGGCGTTCCGATCCCGGTTATCTTTTTGGTCGCGGTAGCGCTCATTGGCGCGTTTCTTACAACAAACACCACCTTCGGTCGTTACCTGTACGCCATCGGCGGCAATCCCGACGCGGCGCGACTTTCGGGAATCAATCTGAAGCGCTACATCCTCGCGGCGTTCTGTTTGATGGGCGTTCTGTCGGGACTCGCTGCGATCCTCCACACCGCGCGCGTGGGCAGCGCTTCGCCGGATGCCGGCACGCTGATGGAACTCGACGCGATCGCTTCATGCGTCATTGGCGGCACGAGTCTGATGGGCGGTCGCGGCACCGTGTTCGGCGCAGTGCTCGGCGCATTGATTCTCGCCAGCCTCGACAACGGCATGTCGCTTCTGAACGTTGAGAACTGGGCGCAGTACGTCGTCAAAGGCGGCGTGCTGGTGGCGGCGGTTGGGTTCGATATGTTCGGGCGAAGGAAAGGCTGAGCCGCGAACGTGTCGGCTGTTACGAGGTTCTAGGGATCAGGTTGTAGGGCTTAGTGACGATCACATCATATGTCTGCCCCAATCAAGAGCTATCGAGATTTGCTCGTTTGGCAGAAGGGGATTGATCTCGTTGTAGAAAGTTATCGTGCAACTTCGCAATTCCCGAAGTCCGAGAGCTACGGATTGATCTCTCAAGTTCGGCGAGCAGCCACTTCGATTCCCGCTAATATTGCTGAAGGTTACGGACGTGGAAGCCGACGGGATTACACTCAATTCCTTTTCATAGCTCAGGGCTCACTTAAGGAATTAGAAACCCACTTCATCGTTGCAGAGAAGCTCTCCTATCTCACTGCCGCACAGAAGATGAGAGTGCTTTCTCAAACAGATGAGCTCGGTCGGATGCTGGCGAGCTTAATCCGAAAACTAAAGCAATCGCCTACACCCTAAAACCTAAACCCTATGCCCTCGCTGATCGTTCACGGCCATTTCTATCAACCCCCGCGAGAGAATCCGTGGACTGGAATCATTGAAGAACAACCGAGCGCCGCGCCGTTTCACGACTGGAACGAGCGGGTTCATTTCGAATGCTACCGAGCAAACGCTTTCGTCCGAATCGATGACGCTGGTCCAGACGAACGGTTCATCAATAATTACGAACATCTAAGTTTCAACTTTGGCCCAACTCTGCTGAGTTGGCTTGAGCAGCATCACGCTTACACCTACGCGCGCATTCTCGAAGCCGATCGCGCCAGCGCTTTGAAACACAGCGGCCATGGCAACGCGATCGCGCAAGCTTATGGTCACGCCATACTGCCCTTATGTAATGAGCGTGATTTGAAAACTCAGATTCGTTGGGGGCTCGCGGACTTTCGTTATCGCTTTGGGCGTGAGGCCGAGGCGATGTGGTTGCCGGAAACGGCGTGCAACGATCGCGTGGTGTCCGCGCTAATCGAAGCAGGATTGCGTTACGTGATTCTCGCACCCCATCAAGCCGCGCGTGTCAGTGCCCGGAGCGATAGCGACGGGATCGACACTGTGGGCAGGATGCCCGCGGCCCGCCCGCAGGATGCGGGCGCCCCAACTTGGCAAGAGGTCAACGAAACCACGCTCGACACCAGCATCGCTTACCGCTCCGCACACGCCGACGATCCAAACAGATCAATCGCCGTCTTCTTTTACGACGGCCGAACTTCGCGTGCGATTGCATTCGAAAAGTTGCTCTCGTCGAGTCGCGAACTCGTGGAAGCGTTTGCCCAATCCGCGAATGGCAAGCAGATGCTCAATGTCGCCACAGACGGCGAGACTTATGGTCATCATTTCAAGTTCGGCGATCTGTGTTTGGCGCACGCGCTAACCGCGGAAGCTCTTGAGCGCGGATTCACGATAACGAACTACGGCGAATTCCTCGATCAGCATCAACCGATCGCAGAAGTTGAAATTAACAACGGCGCGGACGGTGAAGGAACGTCGTGGAGTTGCGCTCATGGCGTCGGCCGCTGGATTCGCCATTGCGGATGTCACACGGGCGGTGAACCAGGTTGGGATCAGAAATGGCGAAAACCGCTGCGCGATGCTCTCGACTTTCTGCGCGACGAAAACATAAAACACTTCGAAGCGACGCGTGGCTCACTCTTCATCGATCCCTGGCAAGCGCGCGATGACAGCATTACGCTAATTCTCGATTCGACGGCGTCTCGTGAAGCATTCATCTTTGATCATGCAGGGCGCTGGTACTCGCGCGAGGAACAAGAACGCGCGCTGACGTATCTCGAGCTGCAACGGATGCTGTTGTTGATGTACACGAGCTGCGGCTGGTTCTTCAGTGACATCGCAGGAATCGAAACGATTCAGATTTTGAAGTATGCTGCGCGCGCAATCGATTTGATGGAACAGCTGAAGCTGCCATCGGCTCGCGACAAGTTTCTGGAAATAATGGCCGAAGCAAGGAGTAATCGTCGCGAAATGGGAACCGCGGCGGACATCTTTCGCCGATTTGTCGAGCCGTCAAATCCGAATTTGCGAGCTACGAATAACGAGGGCGTGATGGCTTAATCACGCAACGAGCCAGCGAAGCTGGCGGCAGAATTTAGCCCAGGGTGAAGTGAGCGCAGCGAGCGGAACCCTGGGATCGCGCGCGCTAATATTCCAGGAGCCCGCTTTAGCGGGCGACAGAACATGATCAGTAAGAAGCCAAGCAAATCAAAATCGGCGAAATCTGCGTCAGCGCGAAAACCCTCACGCAAAGGCGCGAAGGCGCAAAGTGCCGTACAAGAACTCACTCCAACTCTCGGCGATCTCGACCTGCATCTCTTCGGTGAAGGCAGACACCTCCGAATCTACGACAAGCTTGGTGCGCATCCGATCGTTCACGAGCGGAAACGAGGTGTTGCATTCGCGGTCTGGGCGCCAAGCGCAAATCGAGTCAGCGTCGTCGGCAACTTCAACGATTGGGATGCCAAAAGAAACCCAATGCGGCCGCTCGGATCTTCTGGTGTTTGGGAGACGTTCATTCCAGGTCTGCACGCCGGAGAACTTTACAAATACGCGATCAAGAACGGTCGCCGAGAATTTTTCAAAGCCGATCCTTACGCGTTTATGATGGAAGCGCCACCCGACACTTCATCGGTTGTTTACCAATCAAACTACACGTTCCACGATGGCACGTGGCTAACAACGCGACGCGAACGACAAGCCTGGCGCGAGCCGCTCTCGATTTACGAACTGCATCTCGGATCGTGGCGCCGCATCACCGAAGAAGATAACCGACCGCTGACGTATCGCGAGATCGCGCCGCTGCTCGCGGATTATGCGAAGCAGCATGGATTCACGCATGTTGAGTTTCTTCCCCTGAAGGAGCATCCGTATGGACCTTCGTGGGGGTATCAAGTCAGCGCGTACTTTGCGCCCTCAGCGCGTTACGGCACGCCCGATGATTTTCGTTTCCTCGTCGATCATCTTCACCAAAAAGGCGTGGGCGTGATCATGGATTGGGTGCCCGCTCATTTTCCGAAAGATGCGTTCGCGCTCGGCCGTTTTGACGGCACGGCGCTGTACGAGCATCTCGATCCACGCAAAGGCGAGCATCCTGATTGGGGCACTTACATTTTCAACTACGGCCGCAACGAAGTGCGCAACTTTCTGATCGCGAATGCGCTGTACTGGTTGCGCGAGTTTCATCTCGATGCCCTGCGCGTCGATGCCGTCGCCTCGATGCTCTATCTCGACTACAGCCGCAAAGAAGGCGAGTGGATTCCCAATGAGTTCGGTGGACGTGAAAACCTCGAAGCGATCTCATTCTTAAAAGAATTAAACGAGGCAACGCATCGCGAGTGCCCCGGGACGTTGATGATCGCCGAAGAATCAACGGCGTGGCCGGCGGTCAGTCATCCGGTTTACGCGGGCGGGCTCGGTTTCGATTTCAAATGGAACATGGGCTGGATGCACGACACGCTCAAGTACTTTCAAACCAATCCGCTGTTTCGCGGCGGCAATCACAATGCGCTGACCTTCGGACTGCTGTACGCATGGAGCGAGAACTTCATTCTTCCCTTCTCTCACGATGAAGTCGTGCACATGAAAGGCGCGCTCATCAACAAGATGCCGGGCGACGAGTGGCAGAAGTTTGCGAACCTGCGCGCGCTGTACGGATACATGTGGGCGCATCCGGGCAAGAAACTTCTGTTCATGGGCGGCGAGTTTGGCCAATGGCGCGAATGGAATGAAACGGAAAGTTTGGATTGGCACTTGTTGGAGACGCCAATTCACAAATGCGTGCTCGCCTTGATTACCGACTTGAACAAGCTGTACGCAAAGCACGGCGCGTTATGGGAGGCTGACACCGATCCAAGCGGCTTCAGTTGGATCGAAGTCGATAGCGCGGCTGAAAACGTGATCGCGTTTCGCCGCATCGCGCCGTCAACGGGCAGAGAGATCATTTGCGTTTGCAACTTTTCACCCGTGGTGCGCGAAGACCATCGCATCGGGTTGCCACGCAAAGGAACATACAAGCAGATCTTGAATACTGATGACGAAAAGTACTGCGGCGGTGGGTTTGGGGTCGTAAAGAGAATTCGCGCGGAAAAGACTTCATGGCATGGCTTGGAATATTCGGCTGCGATTATGCTGCCCCCGCTGGGAACAATGTGGTTTGAGGCACCGGCGAGACGCGACAAGAACTGATGAGCATCAACTGGCCGCAAATCCGCCAACGCTTTCCCGTAACGGAGCGCTTTGCTTACCTCAACAGCGCGGCGGCCGGGCCCGTGTCGATTGCTTCGCAAGCTGCGGCTGCCGGCTACTACGAAAAAATGATGCGCGACGGCGACGTGCACTGGAACCGATGGCTCGCCGATCGTGAAGCCATCCGAAAGAAGATTGCCCAGTTCATCAATGCCGACCCCGAAGAGATCGCCTTCACCACGAATACATCTCAAGGCATGAATGTGATCGTTGATGCTCTGGAAGATCGCGGCGAAGTTATCTCGAGTCAACTCGAATTTCCGGTGACGACGTTGCCATGGATGCACCGCCGGATTCCGGTCCATCTCCTGAAACCTGTTTCAGGCGAAGTATCGATCGATGATGTTCGCGGCGCGATGACCGAAGGAACCGGCGTCATCGCCCTCAGTCATGTGCAATTTTCGAATGGATTTCGGCTCGATCCGCAATCAATCGGCGACGTTAAAGGCAAGCACGCGTTTGTCTTGAACGCGAGTCAATCGGCGGGCGCATTCGAAATCGACGTGAAGCGGATGCGGGTCGATGCGATGTGCGCGACGGGTCACAAGTGGATGCTGGCTGGGTACGGCTCGGGTTTTGTTTATTTAAGCCGTGAGCTACTCGATCAATCGCTGCCTCGATCGATTAGTTGGTTGAGTGTTGAAGATCCCTTCGCGATGCGCAACGACGAATTTCGCCCTCGTCATGACGCCGCCGCCGGCGTTGAACTCGGGTGTCCGCACTTCGCTGGAATTTTTTCGTTGGGCGCGTCAGTCGATCTCATCAATGAACTCGGAACTCAGAACATTCAAGCCCGGGTGCTCGATTTGAATCGGCATCTAACTTCGCGTCTGCTCGAAGAGGGTTGGAAAATTCTCTCGCCGATTCAAAACGAGACTTCCCGATCGGCAGAGACCCTGGTTGAAATCGCGAAGCCGGCGGAAGTTGTACGTCATCTGTTTCGTCGCGGCGTGATTGTTACTGAGAAGCCTGAAGGTATCCGCGTCGCAACGCACTTCTTCAACAGCGAAGAAGATATTGAGAAGTTGATCGAGGGGTTGCGCGAACTCGCCGAGTGAACGTTCGTAGCAATCGCACGGCCATCCCTCATGGTCGGGCTTTGGACACTAAGCGCTGGCTGATTTCTTTTTCGGTTTCGGCTTATTTCGTGTGGGCGGGCTCGATGCCGGTTGTCGAAAATGTTCCCGACAAAGCTGCAAGAACGTCAGATGGATTGGCGACTCATAGCCGCCGACCAAACGCGCAATCCCCAGTTGCCAATTAATCTGTGCCCCTTCAATCCACCAACGCACCAGGTTCCCATTCGCAACTTCTTCGGTAACGGATTGCAGGGGCACGATGCCCACGCCCATATCCTCTTCAACCATGCGCTTGATGGCTGCGAGCCGTGCTAATTCCATTTTGACGCGCGGCGTAACTCCAGCCTGCGCAAAAAATTGATCGATTAGGCGACGCGTGTTGCCGCCCCGCTCGCCGAGGATCAATTTCTCTCCCGCCAGCGCATAAGCGCTCACGACCTTCTGCTTCGCGAGTTTGTGACGCGGCGAAGCGATCGCCACCAGCGAATCTTCGCTCAACAATTCCGTCTGGACGCCGCGCGCTTCAACCGGCAGCGAAACGAAGGCGACATCCAGATCGCCCGATAAGATTTGCTGCACCAATTGCTCGCTTGTTCCAGACGCAACTGACGCCTCGACGCCGGCGTGCTGCTGCTTCAGCTCTCGCAGAATTTGCGGCAACGGCGAACCACTCACTCCCGATGACGCGGTGCCGATACGCAAACGGCCACGATGCGCGCCGGTAAGCGCCGCCATCTCTTCAAGCGCGGCATCGTGCTCACGCAGGATCACGTATGCTCGCTCGAGCAGTTTTTCGCCCGCCTCCGTCAAAATAACTTTGCGAGGCGCGCGTACAAAAAGTTGTGCGCCCGTCTCATTTTCCAATTGTCGAATCTGCATGCTAATTGCGGCCTGAGTCACGTGCACGCGACCGGCTCCGGCAGTGAAGGTGCCGCTTTCAGCGATGGCTACGAAGGCCTTTAATTGTCGGATATCCATGACACTACTCTACATCAACATGGGTTATTGCAGGAATAAGATCTTTTAGTTTCCATTATGGGTCGGCCGCTGCCTAGAATAGAAATCTCAGGAGCCCTCCCGGACATCGAATCATTTGATGACGACTGTCGCGCCAAGTGTAGAAGTCATGCCGCGGAGGCTTGCGCCGTTGCGCCAACTGGTAGTTGGCGTGGACGGCGGCGGCACAAAAACCCGCGCCGTCATTCTTGATGGCAATAGAATCTTAGGCGAAGGCGAAGCCGGCCCGTCGAATCCGCTGCGAGTTGGTATCGGTAACGGAGCGACCGCGATTCGCGAAGCAGTGGACAAGGCCTGCGCCGCAGCGGTGATTCATCGCAATGACCTGGTCGCGGTTGGCGTCGGGCTCGCCGGTGTGCGCCGCATGGACATTCGCGCGCGGATGCGCGACGTGCTCGCCGAAAAACTCGGCATCCAAAACATCGAAATAGTTAGTGACGGGGACATCGCGCTTTATGGCGCGACTGACGGCCATCCCGGAATTGTGGTCATTTCCGGAACTGGATCCATTTCCGTCGGTATGAATCGCCAGGGCAAGCGCTCTTATGCCGGAGGCTGGGGACCGGTCGCTGGTGATGAAGGCAGCGGTTCATGGATCGCGCGGCGAGCGTTGCAGGCCGTTGCGCGCGCGACTGACGAACGCGGGCCAAAAACGTCTCTGACTAAAGCTGCCTGCGATTTTTTCCAGGTCGCCTCGCCTGATGATCTCTCGACCGCGATCTACGCGCCCAGCATGACCAACGATCGAATCGCCGCGTTCAGTAAACGCGTGATTGAAGCTGCCGAAGACGGCGATCAGGTTGCGCGCGAAATTTTGCAGGAAGCCGGAATTGAACTTGGGCGCGCGGCGATTGCGGTGATGCGAAAGTTGAAAATGGAGCAGGAGCGCTTTCAGGTGACTTTCATCGGTGGTGTTTTCGCGGCCGGCGAACTGGTCATCGGGCCGCTGCGCGACCAAATCACGCGCGTCGCCAAACGAGCTTTCATCGCGAACCCAAGTTTTTCGCCGACCGTCGCTGCGGCCCGCATGGCCCAGGAACATCTACGTCTGCCGATTGCAGTGTGAAACGGCGGTGGGCATACTTTCCTGCTCGTTTCTCTTATGCCACCGGCCGAATCAATTCCGTTAAGTGAACAAGAGAATCCGCGCACGGCGCAAATTAGTTCTTTGCCAACCGCAGAGATCTTGCGCCTGATGAATGAAGAGGACGCGCGCGTTCCTGAAGCTATCGGTCGGGTCCTGCCGGAAATCACCAAAGCTGTTGATGGAATCGTCGCGCGACTCGAAAGTGGTGGGCGTCTTTTTTACATCGGCACAGGAACATCAGGAAGACTTGGGGTGTTGGATGCCTCGGAATGTCCGCCGACGTTTGGCGTTTCGCCGGATTTAGTTCAAGCGATCATCGCCGGCGGATACGATGCCTGCTATCGAGCAGTCGAAGCTTCAGAAGATGATGAAGACGCGGGTGCGCGCGATCTCGATCAGCGGGGATTTACAAAGACCGATGTATTGGTGGGTATCGCCGCCTCGGGCCGCACGCCGTACACCGTCGACGCGGTCAATCACGCAAGACAGATGGGCGCGCTGACAATTGCGATCACATGCGTGCCTGATTCGCGCATCGCTCAGGCTGCTGAGATTCGGATCATTCCACTTGTCGGTCCGGAAGTTATCGCGGGATCGACGCGCTTGAAAGCAGGCACCGCGCAAAAGCTGGTCTTGAACATGCTTTCGACAGCGACGATGATTCGTCTCGGTTACGTCACCGGCAATCGCATGACGAACGTGCAGACGCGAAATGTTAAGTTGCGTGCGCGTGCAATCAGAATTCTCGAATCGGAATTAGGTTTGAATGAGACAGACGCGGCAGCCGCACTCGACGCCGCTCAAGGGAGTTTGCCGACCTCGATAGTCATGATGCAGAGCGGTCGATCGTTTGAGGAGTCGAAGAACGCTTTGGAGCAATCGCGCGGCGTGATAGTGGATGCCGTGAAGTTGTTAAAGAGCCGTTAGGAACAGAGTAGTTCCCTCTCCCTTTGGGAGAGGGTTAGGGTGAGGGACGAAGTTGCGCGCACATCGCAAACCCTTACCCCTGCCCCACCCCAGAGGGAGAGTGAGAAAAACTAAATGGGTTTCTCAGCCATCGATTACGTAGTCTTGGTTGCCTATCTCGCGGGCATCACGATCTTTGGCGTGATGTTTCGCAAATCGCAACGCACGGTCAAGGATTATTTCGTCGGCGCGAAGAATACCCACTGGATCATCATTAGCCTTTCGATCGTCGCGACTGAGACCAGCACGATCACTTTGATCGGCGTTCCGGCGATCGCCTACGCGAACTATGCGAAGCCTGAACTGGGCGGCAACTTCACTTACCTGCAAGTTGTCCTGGGCTACATCATCGCGCGCGTAGTCATCGCGTTGATTTTCATCCCGGCTTATTTTCGCGGCGACCTACTGACTGCCTACGAACTACTTAAACAGCGTTTCGGACCGCACACGAAAAACTTTGCGGCATCGCTCTTTCTTTGCATGCGGGCGATTGGCGAAGGTATCCGCATTTTTTCCGCTTCGCTGGTGCTGGCCGCAGTGATTGGCGCGAGTCTGCCGAATCTTCCCTACCTCTGGCTTTGGTCGATCATTATCGTTGGTTTGTTGACGCTGATTTATACGTTCGAAGGCGGCATCGCGGCGGTTATCTGGACGGACCTGATCCAATTGATCATTTATGTGGGCGGTTCCTTGTTAGCCGCTTACATGCTGCTGCGTCTGGTTCCAGGCGGCTGGCCGGCAATCGCATCAACCGCGGGCGCGGCCGGCAAGTTTCAGCTGTTTTCTTTCAAACTTGATTTCACCGTACCGTTTACTTTCTGGGCCGGACTGTTGGGCGGAACGTTCTTGACGATGGCGTCACACGGAACGGATCAATTGCTGGTGCAGAGGCTGCTCACCTGCCGGAACAAGCGCGATAGTCAGAAAGCAATCATCCTCAGCGGCTTCGTGGTGCTGTTTCAGTTCGCGCTGTTTTTGATGATTGGCACGATGCTGTTCTCTTACTATCAAACGGGCGCGACGAAGCCCGTCCTCGAAAGCAACGATCAAGTCTTTCCGTTCTTCATCGTTCGTGAATTGCCGCATGGAATCTCGGGGCTGGTGATCGCCGCGATCTTTGCCGCAGCGATGTCGAATCTGAGTGGCTCGTTGAATTCGTTGTCGTCGAGCACCGTGATCGACTTCTACAAACCCTTAGTGAATCCCAACGCGAGCGACGATTACCTATTGCGCCTGTCGCGTTGGTTCACGGTGGGTTGGGGCGTCATTCTGATTTTGATTGCGATCGTCTCGAAGACTTTCACGAAATCCGTACTGAACACCGCGCTGACGATCGCATCGCTGCCTTATGGCGCTATGCTGGGCGCGTTTCTGCTTGGCGTGCTGACCAAGCGCGCTAACCAACGCGGCGTGATGACCGGAATGGCAGTCGCCCTCGCGGTAATGCTGTACATCTGGCTGCGAACGCCGCTCGCGTGGACCTGGTACGTTTTGACCGGAACGATTATCTGTTCTTCAGTTGGTTACGTCGTCAGTTTGATCGCCGCGCCAACGACATCCGCAACTGAAACTAATTCATAAAGATGTTCACACGCATTTATCTCAAGCAAATTCGTCTTATCGCGACCGCGATAATTTTCGCCGTTGCAATTTCGCAATCGGCTCTCGCCACGAGCTTCGCGAATGCTGGCGCGCCCACTGCAGCAAGTTCACCGAAGCCGTATTCCCGCAAACCCTCGAACGACGCGCTGAAATGGGCCGACAAAGAACTCAAGAAGATGTCGCTCGACGAAAAGATCGGGCAATTGATCTACGTCGGCGTCAACGCGACGTTTCTGAATCAGGACAGCGAAGCCTTCAAAGCGCTGCGGCATCAAGTGGTTGATAATCACGTCGGTGGAATCATTCTCTTCCGCGGGCCGGTTTATGAATCCGTCGTGCTCTGCAATCGCATGCAACAGGTGGCAAAGTATCCGCTGCTGATCTCAGCCGATCTCGAAGCGGGATCGGGAATGCGGTTCGACGACACGGTGAATTTCCCATGGAATATGGCGATTGCAGCGACTGGAAATCCGGATTACGCGCGCCGCGCCGGCGAACTCACCGGTCGCGAAGCACGCGCGATGGGCATTCAGCAAATCTACGCGCCCGTTTCCGACGTCAACAATAACGCTGCCAATCCAGTCATCAATGTGCGGTCATACGGCGAAGACCCGAACGATGTGGCGCGGTTTGTCGCCGCGTTTGTTGAGGGCGCGCAGCACGCGGGCGTGATCGCGACGGCCAAACATTTTCCCGGGCACGGGGACACCGCGACTGATTCGCATCGCGGCTTGCCGGAAATCGATGTCACACGTGAACGACTTAACTCAGTCGAACTGGTTCCGTTCCGCGCCGCAGTTGACGCCGGAGTTGGCGCGGTCATGACCGGGCACATCGGACTTCCGCTGATCGATTCGACGGCGATTCAACCGCTCCCGCGCGACGTAAAGATCAAAGCGATCGACACGACTGACGAAGGCGAGATTCTCGCGAACGGCACCATGCCGACGACCTTGTCGCCGGTGATGAATGGAATCTTGCGGAACGATCTGCACTTTGATGGGTTGATCGTGACCGACGCGATGAGCATGAGCGGCTTGACGATCTATTTCACGCAGGAAGAAGCATCCGTGCGCGCTCTCGAAGCCGGCGCCGACTTACTCTTGAAGCCCGCCGATCCTGACGCGAGCATGCGCGGCGTGCGCGACGCGGTGAAGAAAGGCCGGTTAACGGTGCAGCGCATCGATCAGTCAGCGCGAAAAGTTCTGGCAGCAAAATACGATCTCGGTCTAACGCAACAGCGAGTTACCTCTCTCGACGAAATTGATAAGGTTGTCGCCGGCAAGCAAGAGAACGAACTGGCGGATGACATTGCTGATGACGCGATCACGCTCGTCAGAAACGATGCGAAGCTTTTGCCGTGGGCAAATCGCGCTGGCGCGAAAGTTTTCAATCTTGCCATCACAAACGGCGACGATCGACTCTTCGTCGCGCAACAATTCATCGGAGCGATGTCGCGCGGCGGCGTGAAGGTGGAAACGATGGTGCTCGACGATCGCTCATCGGAAACAGAAATCGCTAAAGCAGTTGATAGAGCTTCGCGCGCCGATGTCGTTATTGTCTCGATGTACGGCCGCGTGCGCACCGGACAAGCGCGCAGCGTGGCGCTACCAGAACCTGGAACCAAAGCACTGAATCAACTAATCGAGAAGAACACGCACCTCATCGGAATCAGCTTTGGCAATCCTTACATCCTGATGAGTTTTCCGAACTTGCAAACCTATCTCGTCGCGTACGGCGATATGCCGAGTTTGCAGGAAGCTGCCGCGCAAGCGCTGTTGGGCCAGAACGATATCAAGGGTCGTTTGCCGATTTCGCTTCCCGGAATGTATCCTCGCGGCACTGGAATTCAGTTGAAAGCCAACCGCTAAAATGCGCCGCCAACTTTGGTCCCTTATCGCTGTCGCGCTGATCTTCGCGCAATCTGTTTTCGCGCAACTGCCTACCGCGCTGCCCGCAACCCAGGGATTCTCTGCTGAGCGCCTTGCGCGCATGGATGCGGTCATCGCCGCTTCGATCGAAAAGAAAGAACTGCCGGGCGCGGTCGTGCTGGTCGCGCGTCACGGAAGAGTCGTCTGGCGCAAAGCGTACGGCGCGCGCGCGGTTGAACCGCAACGCGAAGCGATGACGCTCGACACGATCTTCGATCTTGCGAGCCTTACCAAAGTCGTGGCGACAACCACCAGCATCATGATCTTGATCGAGCAGGGCAAAGTTCGCCTGAGCGATCCGGTTGTGCAATTCATCCCCGAGATGAAAGGTGAGGGCCGCGACGCAATCACCATCGAACAATTGATGACGCACGTGAGCGGCTTTGCTCCGGACTTCGATCTGCGCGATCGCTGGACCGGTTATGACGAAGCCATCAAACGTCTCTATCGCGAGCCATTACGTGATCGTCCCGGTACGCGGTTCGTTTACAGCGACATCAACTTCATCGCGCTGGGCGAAGTCGCGCATCGCGTAAGCGGCTTGATGCTCGATGAGTTTGCGCGCCGAAACATTTTCGTTCCGCTGGGCATGCGCGATACCGGATTCAGTCCAAGTCCGACGCTGCGCGCGCGTATCGCACCGACAGAAAAGCGACGCGGCCAGATGAATTACTTAGGCGACTCCGGAGTTGACGCTGGATCGGAAGGCGAGCAATGGCTTCGGGGACAGGTGCACGATCCGACTTCGTTTCGCATGGGCGGAGTTGCCGGACATGCAGGATTGTTTTCAACGGCAAACGATCTGGCGATCTTCTGCCAGATGCTTTTGAACGGGGGCGTCTATAACGGCGTGCGCATCTTGAGCCCGATGACCATTGCTGCGATGACGCGACCGCGGGCAGTTTTGGAAACCGGCGCGGCGCGCGGACTGGGGTGGGATCTCGCGACGACGTTTTCCTCAAACAAAGGCGATCTGTTTCCGCTAGGCTCGTTCGGCCACACGGGATTCACGGGCACTTCAATTTGGATCGATCCGGCCAGCGATTCCTTCGTGATCTTTCTCAGCAACCGGGTCCATCCCGACGGCAAGGGAGACGTGGGGCCTTTGCGCGGAAGAGTGGCTTCGATCGTCGCGAGTTCAATTACCGATACAACCGCCACGAAAGCCCGCGAAGAATCGGCAAACACTGCGGCAGAATTGCTTGTGAGTCTGGCGCGCCTTAGCACTGGCGCGAATCGCACAAGTAGCGCTTCCGCTCCTGCGGATGCTCAAGTGCTGACGGGAATTGACGTGCTCGAGCGTGATGGATTTAAGCAGTTGGCGAATATGCGCATCGGCCTGGTCACGAATCAGACCGGACGTGATCGCGCCGGCCGCTCGACGATCGATGTGCTCTTCAAAGCTCCGAACGTGAAGCTGGTCGCTTTGTTCTCGCCTGAACACGGGATTCGCGGGCTCGCTGACGAAAAGGTTTCCGACGCGAAAGACGAGCAGACGGGATTGCCGATCTTTTCGCTCTACGGCGAGTCACGCCGGCCAAAGCCCGAACAACTGAAAGATCTCGATGCGCTGGTTTACGACATTCAAGACATCGGCGCGCGGTTCTACACATACATTTCGACGCTGGGAAATGTGATCGAAGAAGCCGGCAAAGTGAAGCTCCCAATTTTCATTCTCGATCGACCGAATCCGATCAACGGCGTCGATGTCGAAGGCCCGATCGCCGACGCGGACAAACTTTCGTTCACGGCGTACCACCCTATCCCGGTGCGACACGGCATGACGGTCGGCGAACTGGCGAAGCTCTACAACGACGAAAAGAAGCTCGGCGCGGACGTGCGCGTGATCCAGATTGAGAACTGGCGGCGCGCGATGTGGTTCGATGCGACGAATCTCAGTTGGATCAATCCGTCCCCGAACATGCGCAGTTTGACGGAAGCGGCGTTGTATCCCGGGATTGGTCTGCTCGAGACAACAAACATCTCAGTCGGCCGCGGCACCGACACGCCGTTCGAGGTCATTGGCGCGCCGTGGTTGGATGGGCAGAAGCTTGCGAGCTATCTCAATGCTAGGCGAATTCCCGGGGTGCGCTTCGTTCCTATTCGCTTCAAACCAACCACCTCGGTTTTTAAGAACGAAGATTGCGGCGGCGTCAACATCGTGATCACCGACCGTGATCGATTCAAATCTGTCGCGACCGGAATTGAAATCGCAGTGGCGCTGCACTCCCTTTATCCGATGGATTGGAAAGTTGATTCATACGCACGGCTGCTGGTAAACGCGGATGCGCTTGGACGTCTTAAGCGCGGCGACACGGCGGAACAGCTAACGCAGGCATGGACAAATGCTCTGGATACCTTCCGGCGGACGCGTGGAAAGTATCTGCTTTACGAATAGCGAGCCGCCACAACCTTTCCACTTTTGGGCCAAAGAATTTGCGTGTCTTTGCCGTGAAGTAGGAGTAAGATTACTCGACTTCACCAAGCGGAGGCCCGGCATGACGCGATTTCGAAGCGGCCTAATCGGATTAGCAGTCGGTCTCATATTTTCGTGCTCGATCCTGGGCCACGCGCAAGACTCCAACACTCTTTCGCCGCCACTCGAAGTCTTAAAGTTGAAATGGGAGAAGCAAGTCAGGCTGCCGCGCAACTTCGATCCCTCGATCATTCCCACCGGAACGGCTTTCAACGATCCCAGTCGTAGTATCTCAAACACTCCGATGACGGCTTCCAACGGGGCAGGCACGGGAACGCCGGCAGCGCGAACCGCCGGGTCGAACTCCAGTGCGTTTCCCGCGACGCCTGGGCGGCTGCCGGTTTATTACGTTTACTCGCTCAAGATTCGCAACGATGCCGAGAAACAAATTGAAGGAATCGCGTGGGACTACCTCTTCCTGGATCCGAATACGGGCGCGGAACTGGCTCGCCATCAATTTCTGAGCTACGCGAAGACGCCGCCTCTGCATTCAGCGACCTTGCAAGCGCAGAACCGCACGCCGCCGATCAGGGTCGTGCGCGCGAGTGCCGAAAAGCAGGCACAGACGCGACCGATTGAGCGCGCGGAGATTCAGTGTGTGCTTTTTACTGACGACACGGTTTGGCGAAATCGTTACGGACGCAAAGGCACCTGCGAATTCCTTAAGAACAGCGAAATCATTCTCAAACAGAAGCGGACTAATGCTCGGCGCGGCTGATTGACGGCTTGGCTTAATTAATTTTGTTGACTTGCCGGTTCGATTAGTTTACAAATTTCGCCCAACCCTGCGGCTTGATAGTTACCCACTTGGAGGAATCGACTGTGAAAACGCCCAGATCGCTTTTCGTGTTTTTCCTGATAGCCCCGACCATTCTCCTAATTTCGCCCAGCTTCAACGCAACTAAAGCCGAAACGAATCGCGAACGTGCGGCGACACCAAGCGAAGCAGGTGGGATACACGAAATTATTCCCGACAAGTACAAGTCTCGTTATGAAGAATGGAAGAGCGAATTTCTCTCAACTGACATCGGCAAGGCGCAGTGGGAGATGTACGCACATCATCCGCGGCTGATGCTAACCATCACAGTCGGCAAGACCGGCAAAGATGGATACGGCGCCGGTACGGGAAAATATAAGTGGAATGATGCCGGCGAACTGGTCGCAGCCACGATTGTACTCGGCACAAATCTCGACGAGGGCTATCCCAGTTCTGTTTACTATCCGGTGATGAACGCGCTCGAGCCATTCGAAACACGACAATTGATCGGTGGCAGCGTGCTGGCAGCCACAAAGATCGCTCATGAGTTCGGTCACGTCATGAAGATTTCCAGCACGCCGCAGGATCTTTATCATCTCCAGGTCCAGATGGTGCCCGTTTACAACAAAATTTTTCTCAGCAACGGGTACAACGTGAACGATCCGCGGCTGGTCGAAATCGCGAAACAAATTGGCGGCAATCCGGTCGAGATTTGGGAAGACCGCGAATATTGGGGCGAGGCCAACGCGATGCTCTTTCTAAAAGATCGCGTCGAAAAGGAAAAGTTTCACTGCCGCCTGTTCGCCAAGATCAAGCGCGCCGTCGAAGAGTACGCCAAAGACTACGAAGCGCGCTTTGCCGAGATCGCCAAAGAGCAGGGCGCGATTTACACCTGCGGCTGGCGCTGACTTAGTTCAAACATTTACGCGCAAAAAGAAAGGGGCCGATCGCTCGGCCCCTTTTCTGTTGCTTTGAAGCTGGTCTTAGAAGTGAATTCTGAGGCCAAGTTCCATCTGCCGGGCAGCGTACACCGCGCTGGTGATACGGCCGAACGACGTCGGGCTCGTTAGACTCAAGCTGCTCGGGTTGCTGGGTTGAAAGTGATTCAGCACGTTCGTGAACTGAACCGTGAAGGTAGCGCCCACGCGCTCGGTGAACTTAAAGTCCTTGGCGATCGTCGCGTCGAGGTTCCAACGCGGCAAACCACGAAGATTGCCGACGCCACCGCAACTTGTGTCGAGGCCAAGCACGCACCGGCGGAATCCGTTGTAAACCGCCGAGGGATCGGCAAACATATTGATACCCTCAACGTTGTTCGTCCCGATACCGTTTGATCCGAAGACTCCACGGTGAGCTGAGTTGCCGCCTGTGAAAGGTGCGATCGGTAGCGCACTTTCGAAGGCGCTCGAAGAACTCGCCACGTTGCCTACCTGGCCAAAAGCCTGACAAGCAGACGAGCAGGTTCCGCCTTCGCTGTAACCGATGCCGATCGGTAATCCGCTCTGGGCCGTAAAGAACGGCGACAGCGACCAGCCGTCCAACACTTTGCCCTTCCATCCGTGAGCACCCCGGAAGAACGTCGGCTTGTACGTCCAGCCACTGCTGAACAGGAATTTGTAATCAAACACCTGCACGCCATAACTGGCGCGCGGATTCCAAATATCCAGCCATTGGTTGGAGCTGTTGTATTGGGCAATCTGTGCCGTACCTAATGCCTTGCCCCAAGTGAAGTTCGAGATTGATGTCAGTCCATGCCAATCATTCATCTTCACCGTGGCAAACAAAGCGTGGTAGTTCGAGAAGCCCAGACTGGTCGTGGTGTTAATCGAAGTTGCCTGCGAGCTAAGCATCGTACGACCGAGCGTCCAACCGCTCGCAGAATTCAAAGAAGCCCACATTTGCGAGACGCGGGTGCTTTGAAAATCAGCAAGCTGTTTCGACGCGACGGCCGCCGTGCAGTTCGCGAAACCAGCACAGTAGGTACCACCGGCTCCGCTGAGCGCGGCTTCAAAGAACGGTTGCGCCGCACCAGTGTAGGCGTTGTTCTTGCAGGTTGGTCCCAGCGTCGGTCCGCAAATCGCCAGGTACATGTTCTTATACGCATCGGCGAAAGTTTGACCACCAAGCGTCATCATGTAAGGAACGGCGTCGATATCGACTTGTTCGAAGATGTGCGAAGCAATCTTGCCCATATAACCAACTTCGAAACTTACCTTGCGCGATATCTGGCGCTGAATCGTGAAGTCGAACGTATCGACGACTTCAGGTTGATAGTCGGGATCCAAAACGGTCGAGTCGCCGGCCACCGGCGCGCCCGCCACACCCGGGAAGAATGGTTGCGGCAGCGTGGTTGTCGGTGATGCCAAAGGGGCCACCAAACCATCTGGTCCCACGCGGAATACGGTCGAAACGCTGACGGTGCCGCTGGTGCCGCAGGTGCCGTTACTAAGCGCCAAACTGCACGTGACTGGCTGCAGCAGTCCCGGACCGAGCAGTGGAACCAGAACCTGGTTGACACCATTCAGGCGTCCATAGTTACGGCTGTAGCCGCCACGTAACACGGTGCTGCCTTCGCCGAACAGCTTGTTAAGGATTCCTGATTTGAAACTCGGGTTCCAGGCAACCGAAACACGCGGACTAATTCCCTTCTTAAAGGAACTGTACGGATATTTCATCTTCAAATTGCCTGTGGTTTCAAATCCGAGGATAGGCGCGTACGCCTGGCCCGCGAGTGCCGCCGCTTTTCTTTGCGCCAGGAAACTGTTGGTGTGGACGAGACTTCCGTCCTGATACACCAATTCGACCTGCGCGCCGTTCTTTTCAACGGGTGGAGTTTCGTAGATGTAGCTGAGCCCGTAGTTGAGCGTCAGGCTCGGTCTGACTCTCCACGTGTCGGCGAAGTAGCCGCTGTAATACCAGATGGTGCTCTGCTCTTTCGCTTGTGTGCCGATCGGCTGAATTTGCAGAGTCGGCCCTTCGCGCGTGTAGATCACCTGAGTCAAACCAACCAGACCGAAAACTGATGAAGCGAGATTTCGGTAAAGGCTCTGCTGACTGCTGGGCACGTTGGTTGGAATGGTTCCTGTCGGGAAGCTGATCGAACCGCTGGCGATTTGGTAAACGACCTGGTTATTGATCGTGCTGCCATTATCGGTGCGGGTGTGATAGTTGAAATTCTTTTGCAGGTTCGCGCCGAACTGGAAGAGATGATCACCTTTCACCCAGGTAACGTCGTCGCGAAGCATCTTGTCCTGGCCGTCCCAGACTCGCTGGCGCGTGCTTTGGTTGTTGACGTTGTATGGAATCAACGCTGCCGTGCTCTCGGCGGTCGATCCGGTTCCGGCCGGAGCGATTTCCAAGGCTCCGCCAAGTCCCCCAAGTTGCGGCGGATCGTTCTGCGTCGCCCATTGCCACCAGTTCCAAAGGTAGCTCAGTCGCAGGTCGTTCGTGACTCGAGAACTGAGGTTGCTCGTTAATCCGATCACCCACAACTCGCCCAACTGCGGTCGCGGAGCAACCGGATTGTATTGACCTACCGAGGTGCCGAAGAAGCCACCGACGTCAACCTGATTCGTGGTCACGTTGAGAAGCTTCGACGCGCGGAACGAAGTGAAGAAGCGATGCTTCGAATTAAAGTCGTGGTCGAGGCGACCGACGTAGTTATTCGAAGTCAAAGGCGTGCGGATCGTCGAGAGATAGCCTTGCGTGTTGTACTGATCTCCGGCGAGTGGATCGTTGGGCAACGGCAGGAACTTGTTCCAAAGCGTACTAATGGTCGGGCTAATGCCAATGCCGCGCGGATCGCAACCGGTGCTTGCTCCGCAAGTCGTACCTGCGGCTGGTAACGTCACAGTTCGCACTGTGTTCGTCGCCGCGCTGCCAACCACGGTGGTAACCGGAAACGGATTCAAGTTATAGGGTTGATAGACACCACTGGCATCCGGAACTTGAATTACACCTTTGCGAAACGCCTCGGTGGGATAGGCTCTTTCGAAGGTGCCGCTACCTGGGAAACGGAAACCTTCGTAGTTGAAAAACAAAAAGGTCTTGCCGCCGGCGAACTTCCACGGAATAACCGGACCACCGATACTGAATCCGAAGCGGCTGCGATGGTTCGGAATGATGGGCGTATATGGCATCACGCAGTTGTTGTCGCCGGAAGCCAAAGTCGTTCCCGCGGCGCAGGGGCGCCGATCGACCGAGATGCCTTTCGTGAAAGTCGTGTGATTGTTTGACCACGAGTTCGCCGCACCGTGGTTGGTCGCGAAATAGTAGCCATAGACTGCACCGTGCCACTGCTCGGTGCCGCGCCGGGTGACCATCTGCACGCTGGCGCCGCTCGAAGCGTTAAAGTCTGACGTTTGGCCGACCGTGCTGATCTTGAACTCTTCGACGCTCTCGATCGGGGTGAACACGACACCTGAGGCCATGCCGTTGGTTTGGGCTCCGGCCGTTCCGGTGAAGTTGGTCAGGTAGCCGATCGTGTTGCCGGCCATGTCATCCGTGTTGTTACCGCCATCGATCGTGAAGGTGTTCTGGTCCATGTAGCTGCCTGCAATGTCGCCGCGCGGAGTAACGCCAGGTGCGAGTCCCAGCAATGACGAAGCGTCACGTCCGAGATTCGGGAGTAACTCCAATTGTTTCAGATCGATCGTGTTGCCGATCGTGGCATTTGAAGTTTGCAGCTCAGATCCGAGCGGAGACGACGTGACGACCACCGTTTCCGAAAGTGCTCCCACTTCCAGGGTTACGTTGACCGTCAGCGTGAGCCCGATACTCACCTTCTGTTGCGCCAGCTTAGCGACCTTAAAGCCGCTCTTGCTGACTGTGATGTCGTAAATGCCGGGGTGAACAACCGGGAAGTTGTAGCGGCCTGAGTCATTCGTGACCGCGGTTTGTTTACCGTTAGTAGCAACATCGGTCAAAGTCACATCCGCTCCGGGAACGGCTGCGCTCTGGGGATCCGACACCTGCCCAACGACACTACCTGATGAAGCTGTTTGCGCCCGAGTTGAGGTTGCGCCGAGACTCAACCAAACTCCGAAGCAAACAACTAGTCCAAGGAAGAACGAGACTCTTTTCATTTTTTGTCCTCCGAAAAATGGAATAACACCGCAAGTAACGTTTGGGCCTGACATCCAAACGTCACCCGCCAGCAAGGCACTGATTGTTGAGTTAACTAACTGCTAGAAAATGGCTACTGCTTTGGGGATTAACGATCCGAGATTTATGATTTTTCGTATATCTATCCGAAAATATGGCGGCAAGTATATAACCATCGCCGCCTGCGTCAAGCTTTATTTTTGGTTTTTTTGCAGCGAAATTGGGTTGTAGGCCTCTGTCCTACAACTGAGATTTGGCTGGGATCAATTGACCTTCAGTTCGCGGTCACGCTGAACGCGCTCGGATCGATCTTTTGGTTGAAATCGAACTGAACGAGCTTGATGGTCCATTCGGCAAGGAACGTTCCGTTGACCGTATCGACAGAGAGTTTGATGGTGTAGATATGTGGCAGGTTGAGGCCTTGTTCAGGCTTGAAGAGCGAAAACTCCTCCACCATTTTGTAACGACCTTCCCGCTCCTGGACATTCGTGTATTCGACCTTGCCCATCGGCGCCGGAATCACCCGCTCGTATTCAGTGCGGACGTGGCGAAAGGTTTCCTTGTCGAAGAAAAGTGAGATCTTCACATCAGTACTGCCGCGCGGCGAGTATTTCACTTCGTGGAGCACCCGATCATCGATTTTTCGCGTCCCGACGTAATCGAGTTCAGCACGCCGGGCTTGCACATCCAGCAAGGGCCACGCGGATGATAAGGCCCCACACATCAGCCCTTGTTTGAAGATGATGTCGTTAGACATCAGGAACGTTCCGAGGACCGATCGGTTTCCCGGCGTCGCGAAGGCGGCCATGAAACTGTTGCCGTTGAAGGCCAACTGTTCGCGCGGATAAACCGGACTCGGGAAACTCATCGCGAAAAGATTCTTCATGCCATCGGATGCCAACACTGCTTTGCCGACGGCTTGACCCGACGGAGTCGTGCGAAAGATCACCTGGGCTGTGCCTGACATAATTCGCGTTGTAATCGCCTCTCGAGCTTTCGTCGGACCGATCGATTCCAAATGACGAGCGACTACCTCTTCCGCCTTCATCTTGTCAGGATGCGGAACTGCCCTGACAAATGAAGACACAATTAGGGCAATCGCAATCGAGAATAAGATCGGCAGAGAGGCTCGCTTCTTCATTGTTCATAGAAACGGCGAGACATCACGTGGATGCCTCGCCGCTTCTCGTCTTCAGCTTTACTCAGAACAGGAACTTAAAGCCGAATTGAATTACGCGCGCAGACTCACCGGTTTGGACGATTGTCTGCGTTGATGGGGGCGCGACGGTCGCGCAACAGGCGGAAGCAAACACGCTCGACCTGATGCTGGGCGACCCCGTGGACGCATCACGCGGATTATCGAAGTTCGGGTGATTCAGCGCATTGAACATTTCCATGCGGAGCTGAAACTTCAGCTTCTCGGTCACCTGGAATTGCTTGATGAAACCAAGGTCCAGGTCCCAGTAATGCGGCGCGGTGAAGATGTTGCGACCGGCGCCGTTTAGGCCCGGCGCTGGCAGACAGAAAGTCACCGCTGGATTGACGCCGCACGTGTAAGGCTGACCCGTCGCCGGGTTGATGTCCACCGGCTTAAATAGAACCGGCCCTGGCAACGAAGAACCCTGGAGGTACTGCAGCGTCGCCGGCACGTAGGTCTGTACGCCGGCGCGTGATTCGTGACTGCCATTCGAAGTGAAGGCACCGCTGCGCACCGCGAACGGCTCACCCGTCATGAACGTGTAGATCGCGTTGATGGTCCAACCGCCGAGGACCTGATTCACCACGCCCGGCCCGTTGTTCAAGAAGCGACGTCCGCGACCGAACGGCACTTCCCAAACCGAAGCCGCGGTTAACACGTGCGTCCGATCGAAGTCGGAGCGGGCACGTTCGTCTCGGAAATTTCGGATGTCAGTTGGCGTACGCGAATTCGTCGTTGACAAGCCGCCGCCGGATGACGCTCCCACGGGATCGACCGATTGATTGTCGATCGATTTGCCGAACGTGTAGTTCATCTGCAAGCCGAGACCGCTGGTGAAGCGGCGACGCAGAGTGATCTGCATCGCGTGATAATTTGAATCGCCGCTGTTATCGAGCTTCGTGATCAGCGCAAATTGCTGATTCGGCCTGAGCTTGAGTCCCAGCGTGTTGTCTTCGATGCGACGCGCGAAACTGCCGGCGCCGTTGATGTCCAACTCACTGGTGGTCGTGGACGAGTTGAGGAAACTCGTTGCCGCCGTCGCGCTCAATCCACCCGCAGTTTGCAACAGCGTAAGCAATGGCGGAGCCACGCCCGTAGTACAAGTTCCGGCGGACGCGCCCGATGGCAAGCAACCCTTTGCCCGATTCTGTTGCATGATTAGGAACGACGGAATGATCGAATCAGGATTGACCTGGTTCGCATCGTACGCCATGAACAAACGCTCACCACGACGCCCGACGTAACCTGCCTGCAGCACAAAACCGCCCGGCAGCTCGCGCTGTATGCCGACGTTCCACTCATGCACTGTCGGCAGATTCATGTGCGGGTCGAAAACCGTGATCGGCGGCGCGTTCGTGCGCAACTGGTTCGGCGGGGTCAGCAGTGTCGAAGGCTTAACTGACGGCGCCGGTAGTTGAGTTGGGAAACCGCCAGCAACCGTGTTGTTGATGTTCGGCGAATTTACGCACCCTGCGGTGATGGTTGTGAAGGCTGAAGCCGTCGTGTTGTAAGACGTCGTGCAGCTTTGGACCAGGCCGGGAATTCTACCGGCCGCGGCCGTGACCTGGAACGACGAGATCGTGTCGAAGGCCATTCCATAGCCGATTCGAATCACACTCTTGTTGTTATCGCCAAAGATCTTTTTCAGGAAACCGGACTTGAAATCCGGACTCCACGCCAGGCCAAAACGCGGACCTATGGCGCCGGCAAAGCTGCCTTCGTACCAATGTCGAGCCTTCACGAAGCTTACTGCACCAGGCGTGTTCACAACCGGATTGGCTTGTAAGGGCGTTCCGACGATCGGCGATGACGCGACGAAGACGTTATCGTTCGGAGAGGTATTCGCGGGCGGGTTGTATTCCCAGCGAGCGCCATAGTTCAGAGTGATGTTCGGACGAACTTTCCATTCGTCCTGGAAATAAAAGTTGTACTGATCGAGGTTGTGTTTCTCGGCGTACAGGCTGACCTTATCTCCGACCTTGAAGGGAAGAAAGACGTCGGCCTTCAAATCCGCGATGAACACTTGCGTAATCGACGCCGGCAATCCGTACAGGTTGTTAATCATGCTACCGAGCGTCGTTGCGTCGGTCGAATTAATGTTCGGCGCGACGGCAAAACCTGAATTACCGGTCGTCCCCACGAACGTCGGCCGCGTGGTCGCGGAAAAAGTCACCGACGGAGTTACGTTGATGCCGCCCGGCTGGCCGCGCTGATCGACGTGCCGATAGAAACGGAAATTGACGCCGCCGCGGAATACGTGCGCGCCGTGAACCATGCTCAAGTTGTCGAGGACTTGCGGTGTCGTCACCCATCGCGCAGTTCGCGGGGTGTTGATGTAAGGCTCGTCGATTGAGTTGAAGTTGAAGGGCGGCACATCCGGCCACTTTGGATTTGCCTCGCCCTGCGTAAACAAAAAGCCGAAGCGCCCGTAGCCCATCGTTAACTCGTTCACGACGCGGGACGACAAGACCTTGCGGTAACTGATTGCCAGGTTCGAGGTACGACGGAAGACTTCGCCTAGCGGCGGATTGTTCGGATAGACCTGCGGTCTGCCATTCAGCGGATCGCCTTTGAGCGTGTTGTAGTCCGACCACAGGTAACGAACGAACATGCTGTTGTTCGCATTAAAGTTGTGGTCCACACGGATATTGATCGCTGGACCACGGACCGCTGTCGGAGGATTCCAGGCGTACGTAGCCGTATTCAACCCGTCTCCCGCTGACGCAAAGTTATTCGGGCTGGGATAAGCGGTCAGCAGACTCGCCACCGTTGTATCGAGCGGCCTGGACGCTGTGTTATTGCCAGTCGGCCCTGTAGTTTTGACATCGTAAGTGCGCACGCATCTAAGCGAAGTTGGCGTCGCGCAGAGAGGAACCAGCAAAGCTCCGGTACTCGGATTAACTAACAGGGTTGAGTTACGCGTGATGGTCGTGCCGCCAATTACCAGGGGATTCGCCGGGTCGGGCACGAAGTAACGAAAGATTCCATTGCGCGCCTCGGCCGTGTACACAATCGGAAAACCAAAGGTCTGGTCAATCGGCTGCGTGAAATCCACTCGGTTGTAGCCATAGCTGCCAAAGAAGAACGTCTTGTTTTTCTTGATTGGCCCGCCCATTTCATACCCGAACTGATTCATGCGAATCAGTGGCTTCGGATTCTTCTGCGCGTTCTGATACCACTCGTTCGAATTCAACGCTTCGTTGCGCAGGAAGAAAAATCCAGTGCCATGAAATTCGCTAGTGCCGGCGCGGGTGGCAATCGAAATCGAAGCGCCGCTGTTGCGGCCTTCTTCGGCCGTCGCGTTATTCGTCGTGACTTTGTATTCCTGAATATTGTCGGGCGTGATGCGATAAAGGTTGCTGACGGGATTCGGCACCGACGATTCATTGGCTTCGATGCCGTCGATCGTCACGTTGTAAGCGCGGTCGCGCGCGCCGTTGACGTGGACGCCTGAACCGGCGCCGCCAAATGATCGCTGTACGACACCCGGTTCGAGCAACAGCAGCGTGAGCGGATTGCGGCCGTTGAGAGGCAGCGCTTCGATCGCCTTCTGCTCGACGACATTTCCGATCGTGGCGTTCGCGGTTTGCAGTTGCTCGCTACCGCCGGTGACGGTAACGGTCTCTGAGACTTGTCCGATTTCCAAAGCGCCATCGACTACGAGAGGCTCGCCCACTTGCAGCGCGTTGTTAGTTCTCTGAAGAGTTTTGAATCCCTGTTTCTCGATCGTGATCGTGTACATGCCAACCGGCAATGACGAAAATGAATAGAGACCGGAATCAGTGGTGGTCTGAGTGCTCTTCACGCCAGTGGCGTCATTCTTCGCGGTCACTGTCGCGCCCGGCACCACGGCGCCATTGGTATCTTTGATTGTGCCGCTAATGTTCGAAGTTCCCGTTTGCGCAATCGCGACTGCGCACAAAGCAACTAGGACCAAGAGCGAAAGGATCAGTCTTGCTGGTCTTGTCATCTGGGGTTATCCTCCTAAAAAGACTTACACCGAAGTTGTACGTCGGGCTGAATCAACGTGCTAACCTTCTTCGCCTGATTGCCTTTTAGAACTAGTGAGGTTTCAGCGACGAGTCATTCAAACATAAACCTGATCGATCAGGTCGGGTGAACTCGGCGTTGCACAAAATTTGCACGCAAATATATCGCCGAAAGATCATCTGTCAAGAGTTTTCTCTCGGTGCGAGAACGTCAGCGATAAAGCTTTGCAAAATCACACTTCGACCTTGGACCGCTGCCAACCGTTCGTGAATTTCGATTCGCAACTCAGCCGTTTCAGTCCGAAATTATGGAGTATCGATCCATTATTCTGAAAAAGCGCGAGTGCGATCCAAGGCTCGGCTCTGCGCTCTCGCAACTCATCACGTCGAGTTATCGACCTGATAAAATCTTTTAGTTTTGATTGTACGTCTGGCGCTAATAAAATTGGCAGCCTTCCAAGATTTCGGCGTCGGCGTCGGCAATTTTCCAACTTGTTCGAATCTTACCCAGTAAAGAGGAGTCTTCGATGAAAAAGTATTTCCGTTTTCTGCGCATTCTGCTTCCCGCACTCGCGCTCATGTTTAGTGCGGCCGCATTGACCCCCGCGCAAGAGATCACCGGCTCGATCGTTGGCACCGTCAAAGATGCGAGCGGCGCTGTGGTCAAAGGCGCCACCGTCACGGTGACGGACACTGCCAAGAAGATCGTAATTCGCAATGCCACGACCAATGACGAAGGTGCCTATGCGGCGCGCGATCTACACGTCGGCACCTACGAGGTTGCGGTCGAAGCCACCGGCTTCAAGAAACACATTGCCAGCAAGGTTCAGGTGGACGTAGGTACGCCGCGAACGCTGGACATCAATCTCGAAGTAGGCAACGTCAGCGAAGTAGTAACCGTCGAGGCAAACCCGGTTGCGGTTGAATTATCGACGCCTACGGTCTCGACTGTAATCAACGGCGACCAAGCGCGTGAGCTTTCGCTGAACAATCGCAACTGGGTGCAGCTCATCACGCTGGCGCCGGGAGTTTCCAACGATCTCGCCGACCAGGTTTACGTCGGCACCACCAACCCTGCGGGCCAGGCCAACACAATGAATATTTCGGTGAACGGCGCGCGCAGTGCGCAGAACACCTACACTATCGACGGCGCGGATGTAACTGACCGCGGATCAAACATCACGATCCAGGCGTATCCCAGCGTGGACTCGATCGCGGAGTTCAAAGTGCAGCGCAGTTTGTTCGCGGCCGAGTCAGGTCGCAGCGGCGGCGGTCAAATCAACGTCGTGACCCGCAGCGGTGGCGACAAGTTTCACGGTTCTGGTTTCGAGTTTCTCCGCAACGAGAAGCTAAACGCGAACGATTTCATTTCCAACCGCAACTCGAATCCTCCGTTTGGACGTGAATCAAATGGTAAGGCCAAACGAACGCCGTTTCGTTACAACGACTATGGCTTCACCGTTGGTGGTCCAGTCTATCTGTGGAAGAGAATTCCAAAGACTTACTTCTTCTTCTCCGAAGAGCAACGAAAGGATCGCCGTTATCCGACGCTTAGCTCCACCGTTCCTGACGCCAACATGCGCAACGGAGTTTTCCCGGTCGATATTTGTTTGAGCGCAAACATTCCAACGGGTGCGTCCACAACTGATACCTCGAATTGCACGAGCGTACTTCCGGCCGGCACGGCGATGTCGTCAGCGCTAATCAGCCCGGTCTCGCAACAGTATCTTGATTTGATTTACAAGAAGCTGCCTACGCCTACGGACGCGTTCTCCCGCGCTTTGCTTTATCCGGCTTCGGGTAAAGCGGATTTCCGCCAGGAGATCGTCCGATTCGATCGTAACTTCTCAGACAAAGTCTCGGCCTATTATCGCTATGAGCGCGACAAGATTCCGACCATCGACGTGAACTCGCTGTTCTCGTCGGGCTCAAGTCTGCCCGGTGTTTCGACTTCGGCGACTGACTCTCCGGGTCGAACTCACACAGCTCAGGTAACTTGGATCGCCAAACCTAGCCTCGTCGTCGTAGGACGGTACACTTATGGTTATGGCGCTATTCTGAGCAACACGATCGGAACCATGGCACTCGCGAATTCCCCGATCACACCGCCGCTGCCTTACACCAAGACGCGCGACTTCGTTCCGACCGTATCCGGAAACGGATTTGGCGGCCTGGCCACATTCGGCGACTATGACAACTTCTCATACAAGAATAATTTCGCTGGTGACGTGTCCTGGACCAAAGGCGTGCACACCATGAAGTTCGGCGCCGTTTATTCGTTCTACCGGAAGAATGAAAATGCTCTGGGTGGCGCGAATCATGGCGCGTTTAGTGGCTTCTTGAACACCACGATTACTAGTGCCCAGCAAGCAAGCCTGCGAGCGCCGAATGCGAACGCGCAAGCCGCGACGTTGTACAACGGTATTGCGACGACCTCTCAGCAAACAACGCTGGTTGGCAACCTCCAGCTCTGGGCTAATTTCCTGATGGGCCGAAACCTGACATTCAGTCAAGCGCGTTATGACCTGACGGCTGATCTGCGCCAGCAGGCATTCGAAAGTTATGCGCAAGACGAATGGCGCTTCCGCCGAAACATCACCTTCTATTACGGCGTGCGCTATTCCTATTTCGGCTCGCCATACGACAAGAACGGTTTTCTGTCGAACTTCGATCCATCGACATACACAGCTTCTACCGCGCCGCTGGTAACCGGCGCCGGAAACCGTGTCGCCGGGAGCGGCAATTTCTGCGACGGCTTGATCATCAACTCGCAGAATCCTAAGACGCTGGTAAATTGCACACCGACAATCTCGCCCTACGGCAAGTACGTCGTCAAAGCTCCGAAAGGTGACTTTGCCCCTCGCATCGGATTGGCTTGGGATCCTTTCAAGAAGGGCACAACCTCGATTCGTATGGGCTATGGCATGTACTACGATCAAGTACTCAACGGAACTTACGAGCAGAACATCGGCGTGAATCCTCCGTACCAGGAGACCTGTACGTTCACGCTTACGAGCCTGGCTTCGCCTGTCCCGGCCGGAAGTTCCTGCCCGCCAGGAGCAGCGGCAACCGGCGCGCCGAACCTGCGCGCGCTGCAACCGCAATGGAAAGATCCATACATGCAGCATTGGTCTTTGGAATATCAGCGCTTGTTTGGAAACAAGACCATGATCAGCGTGGGTTACTTCGGATCGAAAGGAACGCACCTAATCGGCGGCTACGAGTTGAACGAAGTACCGCCGGGCAAGGCCACGACTACACTATGCGCGACCGGCGCCTCGACGACACCCACGGTGCTCTGCCAGACGCCCGGAACCGTGTTCGTCTCTTCAACCGCGGAAACAATCCTCGATCAGATTCGCCCATATCGCGGATATCGATCGATTACGATGATCACACCGCAGTTCAATTCGAACTACCACAGTATGCAAGCGCTGCTGCAACGCCGCCTGTCAGGAGCTTCGCAATTCAATATCGCTTACACCTGGGCAAAGAACCTGACTGACAATCAGAACGATCGCAGCAATGCGCCGCAGAATTCGTATGACATTCGCGCGGACTACGGTCGGGCGACTCTGGATCGCCGGCATATCTTTACCGCCAACTACATCTATGACATTCCGCTTTTTGCGAAGCGGAGTGACTGGGTGAACAAAGCGTTTGGGGGTTGGGAGATTTCCGGTATCGTGACGCTGCAGAGCGGCCTGCCGTTCTCGCCGTCAACGTCGAACTGGGATCCGGCCGGTTTGGGAATCATCGCTCCGCCGCTGACCGTGGCGCGGCCGAACTTCCTTTGTGATCCCAACGCCAACGCGCCGCATACCTTCCTCCAGTGGTTCAATACGGCGTGCTTCCAATCTACGCCAAACCCGATCCCGGCCTTTGTGCCGAATGTCCCGGGTAATGGTTCGCGCGGCGCCATTAACGGCCCGCCGACCAAGCGCGTGGACTTCTCGCTGTTCAAGAACATTGGCCTTGGTAAGGAAGGCAGCAGCAAGAAACTGCAACTGCGCATGGAGATGTTCAATGTGTTCAATCACACGAACTTCAGAACCATCGCCAGCACGAACGTGACCTCGACCGTTTACGGTCAAATCAGCGCCGTGCGCGATCCGCGTACGATCCAGATCGGCGCGAAGTTGTTCTTCTAAACCTTCAGCACAGCTTGTGCTTTAACCGAATGCCTGCGGCGAGAGTCGCAGGCATTTGTATTTCTAGTCCTCTTCAACACTCAGCGAGATGCTACAATGCAACTTCAACAACATGTCGCTGCTTCGCAACGCCCGCATCGTTTTGCCGGACAGAATTATCGAGTCGGCAGACTTGCTTACCGATGGAGATCGTATCGCCAGAGTCATCAGCCCTGATTCACGCGAATCAGTTGCAGCACAATCAGTCGTCGATCTCCAGGGTCTGACACTCTTTCCCGGATTCATCGACGTTCACATTCACGGCGCCGCGGGCATCGATACGATGGCCGCTAGTGCGGAGGATTTGCGACGCGTTGGCGAGTTTCTCGCACGCCACGGCGTAACGTCATGGCTGCCTACGCTCGTGCCTGCTCCGGTTGAGCAATACGAGCGCGCGTTGCGCGCGATCGAGCAAGCAATGGGTGTCGGGGCTGCGGGTGTCGAATCCCAACACCCTAATGATCAAGCGCGCGTGCTCGGCGTGCACTACGAAGGCCCGTTCGTAAGCAGCGCACAGTGCGGCGCGCTGCGCAAGGAACATTTTCGAACTTTTGGGAGTGTTGCGGACATAGACGATCTTCCGACGATCGCGAGGGATGAGCACGGCGGAGGCGTGCGTACCCAGCCGATTCACCTGATGACGCTCGCGCCCGAAGTCGAAGACGGCATCGCATTGATTGAGGAACTGACCAAACGAAATTGGATCGTATCTATCGGCCACACCCGCGCAGACCGTAACGTGCTGGATCGAGCACGCGACGCGGGCGCTAGTCACATGACGCACTTCATGAATGCGATGACTCCGCTGCATCATCGCGATATTGGCGCTGTTGGATGGGGATTAATTCATGATGATGTGACGATCGACATGATCGCCGATGGCATTCATATCGATCGTGAAATCCTGAGAATGATTGTGAAGAGCAAAGGCACCGAGCGTGTTTCGCTAATCAGCGACGCGATTGCCGCTGCGGGAGAAGGCGATGGCGACTACGAAATCTGGGGCGAGAAAATCAGCGTGAAGAATGGCCGGACGGCGAACGCACGCGGCAGCATCGCGGGATCGGTTATCACGATGCTCGACGCCGTCCGCATGATGCTCTCGCTCGGCTTCAGCGAACCAGAGGTCGCGCGCATGGCATCATTGAATCCGGCTCGGTTGTTGGGAGTTGATGGCGATGTCGGTTCGATTGAAGAAGGTAAGCGCGCGGATCTGGTGGCCTTGGACAAGCACGGCAACGTTAGGATGACCCTCATCGGCGGACAAGTGGCTTACGCCGCCGAATAACAAATTCGTTTCATCGCCCGCTCTCCCCGTCTCCGGTTCTCCCAATCAGCGAAAAGCCAGGATTACTCTTGCGCCGCCAAATGAATCCATCCAAAACGTAATGCGTGAGCTGCGGCACGGCAAGCAACGGCACCAGTATCGTCTTGAGCATTCCGATTTCCCAACTCGTGCCGAATAACCACGCGCGCTCGTGCCAAACGCCACGATCCCACAACAACTCCTCGACGTAAGCAATCAACCAAAGAGTCGCGAAAAACGGAATCGGGCTGCGCGTCAGAAAACGATAGGCAGGCCCGGCGTGGGTGCGTCTGGTGCGCGCGTACCAGTAGAGCAGCGCAAAGTAAGGCACACCGTGAATGATCACGTTCGTAACGGTAAAAGCGTAATCCGAATTGAAAGCGACGATCCCTGCGTACCAGCACAACGCCGTGGTCAGCACGACAATGTCTTTGCCGGGATTCAATTGGCGCTTCATCAACCAGCGAAAGACTGAACGTATGATGTAAGCCGCCAGCACGAGCGCGTAAACCGGACGCAACACGCTCTCGGCGATCGACAGAGCCGGCGCCGTGATGAAGTCGTTTGCGAGAAACCACCAGAATTGCCGAGGCAGATGCGCGTGCCAGTAGATCAGCGGATAGATCGTCGCCAGGTAAATCGCGCCTCTGTCCAGCCAATAACCGAAGCGATCGCGTTCGCCAACTCGTGCGCGATACAGCATCACCCAACCGTACTGCTGCCGCACGAAATGAAAGACGGCGAGATAAGCCAGCGCGCGCCAGAAAATGAGTTCGCCTTCCGAATACAGTGCGACGCCGACAATTAAGCCGAGCAGCGGCGCGAGCATGTATAGCCACGGCCGTCGCTTTAGTTCATCAACATCGAAATAGACACGAAAGCCTGTGCCCCAAACGTGCGCGACATCGATCAGCAACACCGCCGGAATCCACGTCCACTCTGGTGTGCGATCATTGAGCACGCCCGCCCGCGCGCCAATCCACAAGAGCGCGAGCGCCACGACTGCGCTCCCCAGAAACACGCTCAGGTCCACCGGCGCCGAAAAAAGCCACAAGCCGCGCGCGGAATCGCGTACCGTTGCGTCAGTTAAGGGCGCAGGAGTGCTCGGAGCATTAACCCCGGTCAATCTCTCAGCTTCGATCATGCCTGTTTCGTTGGGGCGAGAATCTCATCAGCCGCGCGCACACCGTGATGAAAAGCTTCTTCGAACAAAGCGACTCCGCCAAGATCGGTGTTCGCAAAATGGATTCCGCGATAGGGCTTGGCGGCTGCCGCGCGGGCGCCGCCCCAAATGAATCCCGGACGCGGCCGAATCATCGCGTGGCCCCAGCGCATCACGTCCAGCCGTTCCACTAGCGAGCGAATCTCGGGATGCGCGCGCGACAAATCCGTTAGCACGATGTCAGCGCACGCGCGCCAGTCCATCGCCAGCAGCTTCTCTCTCGCGGCATGTGGATTCGCATCGCACATCGGATAATAGTAAGTGAACACTGTCGGGCCGTAATCGATGCCGCGCTGATGCGTGGCGACGACGTAGCCCAACGACGGGCTCTCGTAAATCACGTTGTCCCACGCGAGCGGAAATCCTCGGCTGGCCGGCCGATCCTTCAGAAAAAGGTTTGCGACCATCCACGTGCCGTACTGAAATTCGGGCACGTGCGCGGGCTTCTGCTCGCGAAAGTCCTTCATCAAGTAAGGCGTCAGGAACTGTGGCGCGGCGAACACAACATGATTGCAGTGAAAGCCCACTTGCGAGTTTGTTTTTGAGTCAAGCGCAACCACGTCAACACTCGATTTGGCAGCTTCAACCGGATTGACTTGCGCAGCAACTAAACCCAAACGCACTTTGTCCTTTACCTGATTGTAGAGGTGCGACACCAGCCTGCCGTTTCCCTCGGGCCACGTCATCAGTGGCTGTGATTCGGCGCCCGGTTTGGGCACGCGTGAAGCAAAATAGAAGAGTCCCGCCCACGCGCTCGTCTGCTCAAGCGTCATTCCGTAATCGTCTCGGCAAGCGTAATCGACCAGCCAGCGCAGACGCGGCGAATCAAAGCCGCGCGCGTTCAGCCAATCGGCCATCGTCATCTTGTCGAGCGCCGTAACTTCTGCGTCATCGGAACTTGTTTCGAGCGGAATCGCGAACGCCCGCCGCTCCTTGCTGTCACGCCACGCAACCCAGCGATTCACTTCCGCGTTGAAGCGATCCAGTTGCGCGAGATCTTCCTTACTGGCCCCGGCGTGTAGATACAGACCTTCGTACCAACGTCCGCGATAGAAGACGCGCTCTTCCGGATCGCGACACAGGAACTGTTCGCCGATGATCGGCTCGTCGTCGCGATCACGACCCTCGACCACCCCCATCTCATTCAACAACGTGAGCAGCGTCGTGTTCTCTTTCAGTGGCGCGGGCAGATAGTGTGCGCCCCATGGATAAGGAACGATGGCTGAGTTGTCGCTGCGCGCGGTGCCGCCGGGCGCCGGCTCCAGTTCGAGCAAAACAAAATCCTGAAAGCCGCTTTTCAGCAATCTCCACGCCGCTGCCAGTCCCGCCACGCCGCCACCGACGATGACGATGCCAACATTCTGCCAGTTGTCCGGGCCTGCACTGAGGTTGAGACCATCTCGAAGGCGATGACCGATTCCGTCAGATGCACCCACGATTTGACCGGCGGGAAACTGAGGTGTGCCGGACGATCGGCAAGCGGCGATGGCAACAGGCAGTCCGAGAAAAGCCGCGAGCACCTCGCGTCTCGAAAAGTTACTCATAACGCTTCCACTCGGCTTCGTAATAACGCACGAGCACCTGGTTATCCAGTCGATTGATTTCGACCGGCACCGGTCCGAGGTCGGCAGAGAGAACAAACATCGCCTTCATCGCGCCGTCGTCCAGGAATCGCAAGCCGGCCGGAGCATGCGTCGGCGGATCGAAGCCACCGCGTCGCGCCAGCGCAAATCCCCAAATCCCAAAACTGGGCACGGCCGTGTAATACGGCTTCACTTGGAAACCGGCGGCCTCGATTGTCTTGACGATGCACCAGTACGAGTTGCGCGCGAACAACGGCGACGTACTTTGAATGGCAACGGCCGCGTCCGGCGACAGGTGCTGTTTCAAAAGACTATAGAAGCGCGTCGTGTAGAGCTTCCCGAGCGCGAAGTTGTTCGGGTCAGGAAAATCGACAATCGCCGCGTCGTAGAGATTCTTGTCCTGCTCCAGCCAAATCATCGCGTCAGCGTTTACTACGTGCACGCGCGGATTGTCGAAAGAGTGTTGATTCAACTCAGCCAGCGGCGGAAATCTCTGCGAGAGTTTCGTCATGTCGGGATCGAGATCCACCAGTGTGATTGATTCGACTGACGGATGCTTCAAAATTTCTCTTAATGCCAAACCATCGCCGCCACCCAGCACCAAAACGCGCCGCGGCGCGTTCGCCAGCATCATAGCCGGATGCACCAGCGCCTCGTGATAGCGATATTCATCGGTCGAACTGAATTGCAAATTGCCGTTCAGAAACAGTTGAAAGCCGGCGCGGCCACGGGTGATCACGATGCGTTGGTAAGGCGATGAACGCGCATAGACAATCTCATCGGCGAACATGCCATCTTCGGCCAGCGTCGTCAGCCGATCGGCTTTGATGACACCGACGGCCAGCAGCGCAATTACGATCGCTGCACGCGCACGCAAGGCGGGCACGTTATCCTTGAGCAAAGGCCGCAAGACCCAGGTTCCCCACAGACCGACGACCGCGTTCAGAATTCCGAACAGCAAAGACGTGCGCACCAAGCCAAGCCGCGGAACCAGGAAAATCGGAAACAAGATCGCCGCCACGAGTGCGCCGATGTAGTCCACCGCCAACACTCGCGACACGAGTTCCTTGAAATCAAGATGCTCTTTGAGGATCCGCATGAGCAGCGGCAACTCGAGACCTACCAGAGCGCCAATTCCAAAGACAACCAGATAGAGCACGACATGGAAGTAGCTAAGATTGGCGAAGCTCAAAAACAGCAGCGGCGCTGACACACCGCCCAGCACGGCAACAGCTAACTCAACTTCGATGAAGCTGCGCGCGAGACTGTGACTGACAAACCGCGACAGCCACGCGCCGGCGCCCAACGCTGACAGATAGATGCCGATGATTAACGAGAATTGCGTGACTGAATCGCCGAGCACGTAACTCGCGAGGGTGCCGGCAATCAACTCATACACGAGCCCGCAGGTCGCAATGATAAGGACATGAAGAAAGAGGATTGGAGTGCGATTCACTGCCTAACCGTGAACTGCCGCCGCGACAATTATAGCTATGCCGATGATCACTGATCCGATCAGGATCGCCAACGCTGTGTTTTGATCTTCCTCGATCTCTTTGCGCGTGGAAAAGGGAGCGATCTTCACGATGATGAAGAACGCGATTGCAAACAGCACGATCCCCAATAGCGAAAACACCAACGTCGTCACCAGCAGGTTAACGAGCTGATCCATCGGCACGATCAGCGCCAGCATATGTAAGTCGGTCATCTATTTTCCTCCATGGAATCCGGAGTGCCAGAAGTGAAACGATCTGTAGCCGCCCGGTGAATTGCGCACGTCGGCGGGTACTACTTGCCGGCGCGGCGTGCCAAACTCCCATCCCTGAAAGGCAGCCACGCTGTAAAAGAGAACGATCAATGCGCTCGTCGCGAGATAAATTTTCTTGAGCATAGCCTGATTACCAAAGCTTCCTTCTAATCTTCTCCAATCTGCATTCTGTCACCGCAGGTTCAGCGAGACTGGTGTCTCGTCGCTCAATCCACCATCATGAGAATCGCTGGATTCCTTAACTTTGGAATAAGCCTTAGAGAACAGATCGCCCGGCGCGCTGTACATGCTGTCCTTCCATCGCTGCGCCTCAAACATGCGGCGGCGGACAAACCCGTACACCGGCGCGATCGAAATCAGAACCATCGCGGTGGGCCAGTAAATGCCGCGCGTCACGCCTTGCTCGACGCGGACAGTCAACGGCGGCGGCGGCGCTTGCCATCGCTCCCACTGCGCTTCCACTCGCAGCGTATAGTCTCCCGCGGGAAGCGATGACAGATAGACGCTCGAAGTTTGTTTGCCTTCGCTCCAGGCCTCGCCGTCTTCAACGCCGTGATAATACTCGACGGGCACGTCGAACGATTGCACCAGCCCGGTCTCTTCATTGATTAGATCGCCTTCGAAATAGATCCACGTGTTATCAACCGCGGACGCTCCCTGAATAAAGATGTTCTTGCGTCCCTTCAATTTGAACGGCGTGCTGAAAGCGATCTGCGTACCATCCTGATTTGGCAATGCTTCGAACTGAAAAGTTTGTTCATAAGCGGTTTCGCGGGATGTCATCAATGTCAGCGCGACCGCAACAACCAGAAGCACAGCGGCAAACGCGATCCAATATCGGCCAAGGCCTTTGTGCGGATTCGGCTGGTTCCAGCCTACACCGGTGGGGCGCGGCAGCCCGCTCACGCCAAAAGCTTTCTCCACCCCGGCGACAGTTACATAAGTGCCGAGAGAACAATTGATCTCACCTGACGATTGTTTCGGAGCGCTCTTGTCGACATACGACCACGAGATCGGCGCAGCCGTCGAGTCGTAGTAGGACTTCGGAATGACGTTCGACAATTCGATCGAAAGCATTTCCGGCGGTCGAATGTAATCAATCGCGCGCGTTTGTTCGCCACGCGAGACCTTCCAATAGAACTCGCCGATCACATACTCGACTGTGGCGGTTGCGTCTTGATAAATAGCGAACGGCTGGCCTTTATAAATCGCTTTGTTGTAGTCCGGCGTAACTTCACCGGGCGGCACCGGGCGGACATAACTCCAGTGATCGTCGCTCTGCACCAGCCAACGAAATCCGAACTGAGGGTTGTAGAGCAGATATTCAAACCAGAAGTATGTTTGATCGAACGTTACGCTGCGCGTGACGAATCCGATCACCGTGAATTTGCCTTCGCCAATCTCGCCAGTCGCGCCGATCGGAATTAGCGGTTTGAAGGCGCCGGGCTTCAGCGCCTGAAAGAACTTCAGCTTCCCTTCCTGAACGTCCAGCAGCGACGCGCAGTTGGGACACGTCACGCGCTCTGCGGCATCCGGCGCACGCAACTCGAGCGGGCCGCCGCACTTGGGACAGGAAAGTTGCGTCGCCGTCGTGCGCTTCGCTTCTCGTTCCGGCGCGCGCGCATCGGCGAGGCCGAGTTCGGCTAACGTAACTTCTTTCCCGACAAAAACCAGAGGCGGAGTTTCGCTGTAGTCAATGGTGCCGAACGCTTTGCCTTGTCCCGATAAGTCCGCGTACGCGTAAGTTTCGTTGGGCACAACCCGCCAGGGGATCTCGCCTTTCGCGCCGAGGGCGCGCGCGGTTCCCTTCTCGGCAACGATGAGCGGCGTGGGAAGCGGAATGGCTGCGACGGGATGTCCAAGCGCCAGCGATTCAAACGGCGGGATGTTCACGTTCGGTGGCAAGGGCAGCTCGAATGTCAGATAGAAACGTCCCTGAGCTTCCGCCAGCCAGCCCCACCTTCCATCCGAAAACGCGGCGTACCATTCATCCCAGAAACCACCGGCTTCGTGGCCGAGTTGCGCACGTCCCGTCAACTCAAAGTGGACAGACTGATACGAACCTTTCAAACCGACGTCGAGCGGCGATCCGGTTTCGACAATCTCAGCGACCTTACCGAGATCTTCGAGCGCCCGATCAGTCCGCGCAACGACCGAGCGGCAAAATTCACAGACGACGACAATTGACGAACCTTGTTTGAATTCGACTGGGGCACCGCAGGAGGGACAATTGGCTTGCAGCGTAGTCATCGGCTATGAAGCAACGGACATCGATTGGTCTTCCGCAATCGTTGAGTCGTCAATCAGCGCGCGATCGATCGCGCGCACGCGAACTTCGCTTGCGCCGAGCAGCGAACGCAGAGACTCTTTCCACGGCCACTCCGGCCGCACGCGACAGCAGTAAAGATTCAGCGTGATCAATCCGTATTCAGGATAAGTGTGACAGGCGAGGTGCGATTCGGATAGCAAAACCAGACCGGTGATTCCGCCTGGCGATGGGAACCTGTGCCACATGGGATCGCCGACGACGCGCAGATCAAGATCAGCGATCACTCGCTCAAAAAGTCCACGCAAACGATCGACGTCGCGCAAAACCTCGGCTTCGCATCCGCTGGCTTCGATCAACCATTCTGTGCCGGCCATCATGAAAGACTCCCGGGCGTCACTTGCGGCTAATACGTGAGTACGCCACGTTGTGGCGCGCAGCTTAGACGAACACTCTGAGATTTGCAATAAGGTCGGGAATTATTTGCGGGACCGCTGGAACTTAAATTTCGACAGTCTGTTTTTCGTAGAAGCCCGCGCGGCGATAAGACTCGTCAAGCAATTCAACCGGGTGGACAACTTTCAATTTCACTCCCGCCAACGCCGCGCCTGCGGCGATCTGCATGTGACATCCCGGATTGGCGGTCGCCAAAACGACTGCGCCTGATTCGTTGATGTGCTTCAACTTTTCAATCAGCACTTCCTGAGACAATTCCGGCTCGAGCATGTTGTAAACACCGGCGCCGCCACAGCAGACATCGCTTCCTGTCAACAACGCAAAGTTCAAATCCGGAATCGCCCAAAGCATTCCGAGCGAAGCATCCGCCGCATGCTGCCCGTGCTGCAGATGGCATGACGCGTCGTAGGTCGTGCGTTCGTAGTCAATGCTTGCTCCGTTACGAAATGCGAGCGCATGAAGTTGCTGGCCAACGTCACGCACGCGCCCGCTGAATTCTTTGGCGCGTTCTGCGTAATTCGGATCATCGGCGAGCAGATGACCATACGAAACGAGCATCGCGCCACACCCACCCGCGTTCGTGATTATGGGGGCTGCGTCATCGCCATTCGAACCCTTGGCGAAAGCATCGATGTTCTGCCGAGCCAGTTTGCGTGCCCCTTCGAGATCGCCGGCGTGAGCATGCAGCGCGCCGCAGCAAACTTGCGACTCGGGCGACTGAGTCGCGCAACCATTCACCGTTAGGACACGTTGCGTCGCATCGTTGACTCGTTTGAATAGACTCTCAGTGACGCAGCCTTTGAACAGCATCGGAGCGCCCGCTGTTGGAGCGCCCGCATCTTGGGGGCGGTTCGCAGGCATCTTGCCTGCGCTTTGTTCGCCCCGCGGCTTGGTTGCTGCGCGCGAACCCTCGAGCAACGCCATCGCAAATTCAAACCGCGGCGACATGCCACGCGCGATTCCCGTGCGAAGCATGAACTTCGCAAATCCCGAATCACGCATCAGCCGAGCAAATCCAAATGCAAACCGCAATCTTCCCGGCTGCAACCAGACATGCCGCAGGACAAAATGAAGAATTCGATAAACCCAGGTCTGCTTCGCCGGGCTCTTCGAAATTTCCGCGCGCGCCGCCTCTAGCAGCAACCCGTACTGAACTCCAGCCGGACACGCCGCTTCACAAGCTCTGCAACCGAGGCATCGATCGATATGCGTCTCAAACGTGGGCGAGTCAGATTTCAGCCGTCCTTCTTTGACGGCACGCATCAGGTAGATTCGCCCGCGCGGGCCATCATTTTCATCCGCAGTCGCGACGTAAGTCGGACAAGCTTCGAGACAGAGTCCGCAATGAACGCAGGCGAGAATCTTTTCTTCTTCGTGAGCGAGGGCGGTCGAGAGATTTGAGATTTCAACGGCCATGCTTCGGGAAAGCTATGCGGCCGGCGCTAGCGCTGCTTCGTTCTGTACAATCACAGTTGGATTTGGATTGGCTTCAGGAACCGGCAACTTTTGTTCGCCGAGCAGCGCTACGTGCTCTTCCATTCCCCATTTCGCTTTATAAATGCAATCCTCAATCGAGTGACCTACTCCAGTGAACCCTTCAAGATCGGGCGAATAGAAACCAAAGAAGTTTGGATCTTCGGTCGCTTCGATGATCAGCGAGTATTTAAGATCGATCATTGCTCACCTTTCTTGATGCCGGCTGCCTTAAGGATAGCATGACACGTTCCGGTAGGTACTTCCTTGGCACCATGAAAATCGATTCTTACGAGTCGAGGATGACCGGGCTTCGTGTAATAACGAATTGAGCCCTTCTCCTTCCAGAGACGAAATCCGTTCTGTTCAAGGATTCGAACTAATTCGCTGAATCTCATAAGGACTCAATACCCAACCGCCGGCCCGTCGCTCCTTCGCGGATCGACGGCGCCCAGACGAAAGCCCGTCTTCTCTTCGATCATGATGCCTTCGCAGTCGCCGAGGTAGCGCGGCTTGTCGTTCAATTTGTGGCCGCGCGCGGTCAGAGATTTTTGCGTGTCGCCGGACAATCCGTATGGCTCGTAAACCAATTCATCCGGCAGCCATTGATGATGAATGCGCGGCGCGTCGATCGCCTGCTGAATGTTCATGTTGTAGTCGATCACGTTTGTGATGACATCCAGCACGGTGTTGATGATCGTCGGGCCGCCGGGACTACCCACTGTGAACCAAAGCGAGCCGTTTTTCCGCAGCACAAACGTCGGCGTCATCGCTGACAGCGGCCGCTTGCGCGGCGCGACGGCATTGCGCTCGCCTTGAATCAAACCAAACATATTTGGCGTACCCGGCTTGGCCGCGAAGTCATCCATCTCGTCGTTCATGATGATGCCGGTGCCCTTTGCGACCGCGGCTGAACCAAACGAGTTGTTCAGCGTGTAAGTATTCGCGACCGCATTGCCTTCAGCATCAACCACGGTGAAATGCGTCGTCTCGTCCGATTCATAGCCGGTCGGCTTCCCTGCTTTGACTTGCTCGCTGGTTGAAGCGCGATTCGGGTCGATTGATTTCCGCAATTGCGCGGCATAGTTCTTATCGATCAAACCAGCGATAGGCACTTTCACAAAATCTGTATCACCCATGTACTCGGCGCGATCGGCGAACGCGCGGCGCATCGCTTCCGTCATCAGGTGATACCGATCCGACGACGCCCAGTCCATTTTCTTAAAATCGTAACCTTCGAGAATGTTCAGCATCTCGATCAGCACGGCGCCACCCGACGAAGGCGGCGGCATCGAAACAATTTCGTAACCGCGATAGGTGCCGCGCACGGGTTCGCGTTCTTTGGCAACATAACCGCGCATGTCTTCCATCGTGATCAGCCCGTTGTGCGCCTTCAGGTCATCGACAATCATGCGCGCCGTCTGACCCTCGTAGAATTCGTTTGGCCCGCCGCGCTGCAAACGCGCGAACGTCGCCGCGAGATCGGGCTGACGAAACAGATCGCCTTCGTTATAGAAATTTCCGTTGTTTAGGTAGATGCGCTTCGTCTCCGCGTATTTCGACAGATAGTCGTTGTTGCCGCGCAGTCCGCGCGCCAGGTTGTACGTGACTTTGATCCCATTAGCCGCCAGTACGCGCGCCGGTTCTACCAATTGCGCCCACGTCAGTTTGTGCGAGCCGTATTTCTTCAGAGCCAGTTCCATTCCGCGCACAGTGCCGGGCACGCCCGCCGCGCGATATCCCTCGATCGATCCACCTTCGCCCTTAATGACATTGCCATCTTTGTCGAGATAGACGTTGCGATGCGCAGCGGCCGGCGCCATCTCGCGATAATCGATTGCTGTCGTCCGGCCGTCCTTCAAGCGAATCATCATGAAGCCACCACCGCCAAGATTCCCCGCCGCCGGATGCGTCACCGCCAAGGCGAATGCTACAGCGATCGCCGCATCAACGGCGTTACCGCCGCGCTTCATGATGTCCACGCCAACCTTCGAAGCGACTTCGTTGATCGAAGCGACCACGCCGTGACGCGCGCGGACAGGTTCGCGGGACGCGGCACTGGTTGTCTGAACGGTCGAGTTGAGCGAGTTCGGAACGAGGGATGCCGCAAACGCGAGCAGCAGCAAAAGCGTTCCGAGAGTCCGCAAACGATGAGTTGTTCGCCTCATGTGAATACTATCCCTTCGATTTCAGCTTGGCTCTTCGCTCCGTCAGGAGCGAAATGTAAGCTAATCATTTCGCTCCTTTCGGCGCTTACAACCTTCAAGATAACGTCGCGTGCTATAAACATCCCGCCCCTCACGGGACGGAAGGGCAAGTAGAGGCCGTCGCAACATCAAGCGGCAGCTCCGTTAAAATCAAGTCGTCCCGGCGACAACAGATTCTCAGGATCGAGTTGCTGCTTCACTCGCTTCATCAACTCAGTCGCCGATCCGAAACTTCCCCACGAATTAATTTCTTTTTTGATTTCCGCAGGCGCGCGCTCAATGACCAAACTGCCGCCGAGATTCTCTGCCTTCTGACGCAACCGTTCAAGCGCGCGCACAGCTTCCTGATGATACGCCGGGGCTCGCGCCATCACACGCAAACAACCGTCGCCGACTCCCGCGTGCCAACGCATGTCTGAGTGCGAGGCATCGCCCTCCAGAGCTGCCACTTCACGGCCGAGCGTAGGAAGATCGGAAGGCCGCACGTGAATGCGCCAAATCAAATCATGCTGCGCGTGGAATGGTGCGGCGGCGAGTCTCGCCCAGTGCCCCGCATCATTGTCATAAGTCGCACACCGCAAGCCATCGTCGCGCAAACTCTTCAAAGTTTGCGCCGTCTGAGTAACCACGGCGCGGGATGAACCCGCATAACGAATCATCAACGCGCTCTGATCGCGGGGCGATTCGAGTACGATGTCTTGCGAAAGTAACGGCGATAACACTTCGACGGCCACTGGGGAAAAACTATTCGCCACGCGCCGACCAGCCGCCAACAATGCTTCGTGAGCGCCGACCGCGACGATGGTGCGAGTCTCGGCCGGCAACGGTCGCAACTTGAAAGTGAGTTCGGTGATGACACCCAGCGTGCCGTAACTTCCGGTGAACAGCTTGCACAGATCGTAACCCGCGACGTTCTTCACGACGTTTCCGCCGGCTTTGATTTGTCGGCCATCGGCAAGCACTACGCGCATGCCGATCACGAACGATCGCAGCGGACCATACCCTAAACTGTGCGGGCCATTGGAGCCAGTCGCAACTGCGCCTCCGAGCGTGATGCTTTCGTCGTTGGCAGGATCGATCGGCAGCCATTGCCCCGCTTGCGTGAGTTCATTCTGAAAATCGCGCAGCGTCATTCCAGCCTCTGCCGTCGCCACGAGATCGGCAGGCTCATGCCTCAACAAGCGATTCATCTGCCGCGTGCTGACGATGAGATCGGCGCGCGTCATCAGATTTCCTGTCTCAATGAAGCTGCGTCCGCCGGAAGGAATTGCTGCCAAGCCCTCGCGCGCCGCAAACTGAATCACTTCCGAAGTTTGCGCCGCCGAAGCCGGCGAAACTTCGATTAGCCGCTCTGCCTGATTATCGTCGCGAAGATCGATCGTGAAATCCTCGAGCCGCCGCACGCCAACTTTGCCGAGCAGACGTGAAAGTTCTCGCTGCACTCGCGCTTCGTTCATGCGGACGGCGACAAGATTGGCGGGTGATGCGATATCAATTGCGGCTTTGCCGCTCTGATGCGCCGAAAGGCTCTGCCTTCCCTTATTGAATTCTCTCAGCGAGGCTGCGCCTCGCTGAGAGGGGGACGCTTCGAGTTTCGCTACCGCGCGCGCTTCGCCACAGCCGCGCGGCATTGGGATTATCTTTCCGGGATTGCACAAGCCCGAGGGATCGAATGCCGCGCGCACTCGCAGCATCGTGTCCAGGTCATCTTCAGAAAAAATTAAGGGCAGGTAGCTGCTCTTGTCTAAGCCGACCCCATGCTCGCCGGTGATCGATCCGCCGGCGCGGACGCACGTTTCCATGATCTCGCGGCCGGCCTGACGCACATTTTCAATGTCCGCGCCGCGGCGCAGATCGAAACAGATCAGCGGATGAAGATTTCCATCGCCGGCGTGAAATACATTTGCCAGCATCAGATCGTACTTCGCACTGATACGATAAGTTTCGGCGAGCACTTCAGGCAGACGCGAGCGCGGCACGACCGCATCCTGGATCATCACGTCGGGCATCAAACGGCCCACGGCGCCGAACGCTCCTTTGCGCGCCGCCCAGAGTTTCTTTCGCTCTTTTTCGTCGTCAGCTGTCTTGACTGAACGCGCGCCGTGCTCTATCAAGATTGATGAAACCTTTTCCGCATCGTCATCGATGCCGGCTTCGACGCCGTCGAGTTCCACGAGCAGGACGGCCTTCGCATCAATCGGCAGGCCCGCAGCGAATATTGGATTTGCTTCAACGGCGCGAATGATCGCGTTGTCCATCATCTCCAGCGCCGCTGGCAGCATCCCCGCAGCGATGATTGCCGAGACTGCGCGGCTCGCATCATCGACGTCGAGAAAATCGGCAAGCAGCGTGCGCGCTGCGGGAGGAATCGGCAAAAGCTTGAGGGTCGCCTCAGTCGCAATTCCAAATGTCCCTTCCGAACCGACGAAGGTCCCAAGCAGATCGTAACCGGATTTGTTCACATCGAGATCGACAACCGATCCATCCGCCAAAACGACGCGCGCGCCAATCACGGAATCAGTTGTGGTCCCGTACTTCAGACAATGGATGCCGCCGGCGTTCTCGGCAATGTTGCCGCCGATCGTGCACGACGGCTGGCTTGAAGGATCGGGCGCGTAGTACAGACCAAATGGCGCAACCGCGCGCGAAAGTTGCGCGTTTACCAGCCCAGTCTGCACGCGCGCGCTGCGATTCTCGCGATCGACTTCGAGAATCTTGCGCATCCGCGCCAGTTCAATTACCACGCCGCGATTAATCGCGAGCGCACCGCCCGATAATCCGGTGCCGGCGCCGCGCGGTGCGAAGCTGATTCCTTCGTCATGAAGCAGGGTAAGAAGTTCGGAAGTTTCTTCAGTTGAATTCGGGAAAACTACGGCGCGCGGAGGATGTTTGTGTTGCGGCAGCCCATCGCATTCGTAAACCAGCAGTTCGTCAGCTTCGGACAGAACGTTTTCGTCGCCGACGATATCGCGAAGCTCTTCAACCAGCGCTTCGTCCGTTTGAAGTTGTTGCTGACTCTGTGCCACGGCTCACGAATTTCTTGAAGAACGACGGGTTACGTGATGATACACTACGCCGCCATCGGCTGGGAGCGCGGGCGTCCTCGCCCGCAAAGATAGCAAACCATCGAGTTTGAATGTCGCGAAAGCAACGGAGGCGGACGAGGACGTCCGCGCTTCCAGAAAAAGCCGCCAAATGAGAATCAAAGTCGCGCTGATCGTCACGGTTTCGTTCTTTATTATGTCAACCAATTCCACCACACATGCCGACAAGCCGCCGCTCGCTGCTGACGTAATCATCATCAACGCGAAAGTCCACACGATGGACAAGAATCAGCCGATTGCTGAAGCCGTCGCCATGCTCGGCAATCGCATCGTAGCGGTCGGCTCAACGAAAGAAATCAATAAACTTGCCGGCCCCAACACAAAACAGATCGACGCGAAGGGCCAACTGGTGCTTCCGGGCTTCAACGATGCGCACACGCACTTCATGAGCGGTGGATTCCAACTCTCCAGCGTCGATCTGCGCGATGCTAATACTCCGCAGGAGTTTGCCGAACGCATTCGCGATTTCGCGGCGAAGCTTCCCGAAGGACGATGGATCACTGGCGGCGATTGGGATCATGAGCGCTGGCCAAAGGCGGATCTACCGACGAAAGAACTGATCGACCGATACACGCCGAACACGCCGATATTTGTGAACCGCCTTGATGGCCATATGAGCTTGGCTAACAGTTTTGCGCTCAAGCTTGCCGGCGTCACGCGGCAAACTTTGGATCCGCCCGGTGGTGTGATTGTCCGCGATCCGAAAACCGGCGATCCAACTGGCGTGCTGAAGGATGCCGCGCAAGGATTCGTTCGGAAGGTAATTCCCGCTTCGACTTTCGAAGAGAAGCTCGCTGCTGCGCGCGCTGCCACGAATCATGCGGCAGCTCTTGGCGTGACCAGCGTGCAGGACATGTCGGCAGGCGTTGACGTTGGCGTGTATCAGACGCTGCTCGATCGCGGCGAATTGAAGACTCGAATCTACGCGGTGTGGCCGCTGCCAAGTTGGGATCGTCTCGCGCGCACAGGCATCCGCGCGCATTACGGCAGCGCGATGCTGCGTACTGGCGGATTGAAGGGATTCGCTGACGGCAGTCTGGGATCGACGACTGCACTGTTCTACGAGCCTTATCGCGACGCGCCGAACACCAGCGGTATTCCCAGCGGTGAGATGTTTCCCGAAGGCGCGATGCTCGAACGCATTCGCGGCGCGGACAAAGCCGGCCTGCAAGTGATGATTCACGCGATCGGCGATAAAGCCAACGACCTGATTCTCTCTATGTACGAACAAGTCGAAAGCGAAGACGGCGATCGCGACCGGCGCTTTCGGATTGAGCATGCCCAGCACTTGCGGCCGCAGGACATTCCGCGATTCGCGCGCGACAAAGTGATTGCTTCGATGCAGCCGTATCACGCGATTGACGATGGCCGCTGGGCTGAGAAACGCATCGGCAAAGAACGCGCGAAGACGACTTACGCGTTTCGATCGCTGCTCGATTCCGGCGCGACGCTGGCGTTCGGAACTGACTGGACCGTTGCGCCGCTCGATCCGGTTCTCTCGATCTACGCGGCGGTGACGCGCCGCACACTCGACGGGAAGAATCCTAATGGTTGGGTTCCGCAGCAGAAGATCTCAGTCGAAGAAGCAGTGCGCGCTTACACGGTTGGCTCTGCGTTCGCCGAGTTTCAGGAAAATGAGAAAGGCACAATCACGCCTGGCAAGCTTGCTGATGTCGTGATCTTTTCGCGCGACATTTTCAAGATCGATCCTAAAGAGATCGAGAAGGCGAAAGTCGTTTTGACGATTATGGATGGACGCGTGGTTTACGAGGCACCACGGTAGAGGCGATAAGACAAATAAATCGCGAATCCCACCGCGGCCGCGATTATCGACGCGATCGCTTCGTATCGAGTGCTGTTCAGCAATAACCACACGGACAGGATCAACGCCGCTGTTGCGATCACCGTCCCACCGCGCAACTTGAAATGCGCTGCCGGAGCATTCCCGCGCTTCCGCAGCACGGGCAACGCTGCGCACGTCACCGCGTAAGCAACCAGCCGCGCTATCGTGCTGATCGTCAACGCGGCGACAAACGAACTCTTCAAGGTCAAGACCAACATCAGCACGGTCGTAATCACGATCGAAACGTGCGGCGTGAAGAAGCGCTTGTGAACACGAGCGAAGATCGACGGCAGTTGATTTCGTTCCGCAATGGCGAATGGCACTCGCGAAGCTGATAACACGGTGATGTTCAAGTTACCGGCGACAGAAATAATTGCGCCTGCGGAGATGATTGCTGCGCCCGCTGTGCCCATGAACTTCTGGCCAGCGTCTGCCAACGGCTTGGTTGAGTTCGCCAGCCCGGGCAGCGTGCCGATGCACACTACCTGAATCAGAATGTACGTTGATGCGATCACCGCCATCGCAATCAGTAAGGCGCGCGGCAGGTCTCGCTGCGGATTCTTGATCTCGCCTGCGGGAATCACTGCCATCTCAAATCCAGTGAACGCGTAAAGCAGCAGCAGCACCGATTGTGAGAAGGCGCCGGTCGCGGGCCGCGCCCCTAATGCGAACGAGTGGGGATTGAGAAAGAAAAGCCCGACAGCGATGAAGATAAGCATTGGCACCAGTTTTCCTATCGTGAAAATGTTGCTGGCAATTGCTGCTTGCCGCACGCCGAGAACATTAAGGAGCGTCAGCGCTATCACAACCGCGACAATAATGGCCGCGCGAATCATTCCGGTATTAGCCGGCGCCCAGAAAAACGAGAAGTAGTTGATCATCAAGTTGCAGTTCGCTGCGAACGCCGTCAGCCGCGCCAGCCAAATCAACCAGCCAACTTCGAACGCCACCGCCGATCCAAACGCTTCCTGCGCGTACAGGTATGGACCACCGGTTTGCTCGAAGCGGCTGCCGACTTCCGCAAAGCACAGGATGATCAGCATCACGACCAGCGCGCAGACGATGAACGCGATCAAACTGTAGCTGCCGATCAGCGAATAGACCTTCGACGGCAAGCCGAAGATGCCGGCGCCGATGATGCCGTTGATAGTGACGGCGACCAGGTCCCAGCGCCGAATGCCGCGCACTAAACCTTCGTCTGAAGTTTTCATCAGTCTCTTTTCTTGGGCTTCTTGCAGTGCGAGCGCGGGATAATAACACTCAGAGTCCTGGGATGCTTCAAATATGTCCGCCCGAAACGCTTCAGACGCTTCGGTGCCCTCGCGAATTCACATTTTTTGAGAATTTTTTAGCCCAAATTCATGACCTCTGCGCGTCCCTCACGCAATACTCCGGCGCAAAGGAGAAACCACCAATGAAGAAACTTTTTCTCATCTTGCTAGTAACCACGTTGATGGTCGCCACGGCCGCAGCTCAATCGAAAAAGGGTTGGGGGAACAAGACAGTCGGCGGATTACCGAGCGCCAATGCAAAAGTGAACTCCGCCAATCAATCAGTTGATGACGGGCCCAAGGACAAGATCGAAGGCACCTGGCGCGCAACCGAAAGTTTTCCGGATAACAGCGTGTTCAAGGTCCTGTTCACCTTCAGCGCGGGCCGGGACGACAAGAACGGAACCACGATTCACAGCGATGAGCTTTATCTCACGGGTGGACCGTCATGTCTTCCTTCGCAGGGCGTTTGGAAACGAACTGGCGATCGCACGTTTGTGGTAACGGACGAGGGATTCTGCTTCGATCCTTTCGGGGGTCCGATTTTTGCGCCGGCTGGAAAGATTCAATTCAAGTCGGCCATCACGCTTAACCGCCAGGGAGGTTTCGACGGCACCATGCACGTCGAAGCTTTCGACGTAAATGGGATCTCAGTCTTCACAGCGGATGCCGTGCTGCACGGTGATCGAATGATCGCGGTCGGTCCCTGATCACGACGCCAAGCAGTCACTCTTGTGTCGCGCGCGCGGCCAGTGCTTCGCGCGCGACTTCTTTGTCGTCGAAATGAAAGACTTCGCGGCCGAGGATTTGATAGTCCTCGTGACCTTTACCGGCGATTAGAACCAAATCATCGGAGCTGGCTTGGGCGATAGCCTGATGAATAGCTTCCCGCCGATCTGCAATCTTTTCGTAAGGCTTCCCGGTCTTCTTAATTCCCTCTTCGGCGTCAGCAAGAATCTGATTCGGATCTTCCGTGCGCGGATTATCGGAAGTCAGAATCACAACGTCGCTCAACGTTCCGGCGGCTTCACCCATCGGCGCGCGTTTCGAACGATCGCGATCGCCGCCGCAACCGAACACTGTGATGATTTTTCCTTTCGTGACTTCGCGCGCGGTGCGCAGCACATTCAACAGCGCATCGTCGCTGTGCGCGTAATCAACGACCACCGCGAAATCGCCGTTGTGGGGCACGCTTTCAAAGCGTCCCGGCGCGCCCGTGCATTTCGATAATGCTTTGGTGATGACGTCAAGTGAATAACCAAGCGCCAACCCGCTTGCCACTGCAGCCAGCGTGTTGTAAACGTGCGGTGGGCCAACCAGCGGCGAATGAAAATCGATCTCGGTGCGCACGCCTCCGGCGTGCTGATTGATTTGTAAACGAAATCTCATTCCGGCCAGAGAGAATTCCGGATCGTGCGCCGTAATGTCGGCTTCGGATTTCACCGCGTACGTCACAACTCGCAGGCCTTCGCCTTTCAATCGCTCTGCCAACTCCACGCCATGCGCATCATCGAGATTGATAACCGAAGTCTTTGGCAGCGACCCCAAACGCCCATCAAACAGCCGCTGCTTCGCGTACCAGTAGTTCTCCATCGTCTTGTGATAGTCGAGATGATCGCGAGTGAGATTCGTGAACACTGCCACCGCGTAATCGAGCTCATCACATCGATGAAAATCCATCGCCTGTGAAGAACATTCCATCACAGCCGTTTTGCAACCGATGTCGACGGCTTGGCGTAACAGCCGCTGCATGTCGGTGGCTTCCGGCGTCGTGCGATCAGCCTTTCTTTTTTCCTTGCCGAGACGATATTCAACCGTGCCCGTCATCGCCACAGGTTCGCCCGCGGCTTCGGGAATCGAGGCGATCAGGTATGCGCAAGTCGTCTTGCCATTCGTTCCGGTAATTCCAACAAGGTTCAGTTCGCGGGACGGATGATGATGGATTTCAGCGGCAGCGAGCGCCATCGCGCGGCGAATGTCTTCAACCTGGATCCACGCGCCATTGAAACCGTCCGGGCGCGGTAATTCGGAAATCACTCCCGCTGCGCCGTGTTCCAATACCTGCGGGATAAATTTGTGCGCGTCGAAGAGTTCCCCGCGCACAGCAGCGAACAGGCTGCCGCTCTTTGCCTGTCGCGAATCATGTATGACATCGGTCACGATCATGCTCGTGTTGCCAGACAATTTTCCCTGCGTCACGCGTGCAATGTCGCCGACTGTAATAGCTTCTTTTTCCACTCTGATGGTTTGACTGCTTCCTTTGAGTTAGACGTAGTTAGGTTTGTGATTATAATCACGCCGCTCGATTTCCGATATCTCCTGAGGTGGTTCGATGAAAATTCTTGTCTCGACTCTTCTGTTTGGAATTCTGCTCGCCGCCATCGTCGTGTCTCGTCGAAGCATGGCGGCACCCGCACCATACGACCTCATCATTCGTAACGGGCGCGTCATCGACGGCACCGGCAAGCCGGCCTTTAATAACGACATTGCGATCAAAGACGATCGAATTGTCGAGATGGGCAATCTTCGCGGCGTGAAAGCCAAGCGCGAAATCGACGCGCGTGGACAAATCGTTGCGCCGGGCTTCATCGACATGCTCGGCCAATCGGAACAGTACGTTTTGATCGATCCACGCGCGATGAGCAAGGTCATGATGGGCGTGACGACTGAGATTACCGGCGAAGGTGAATCGATAGCGCCGGTCAACGATCGCATTCTGAAAGAGCAGGAAGATTTCAATCGTCGCTTCAACTTGACGGTGGATTGGCGCACGTTCGACGAGTATTTTAAACGGCTCGACAAGCAAGGCGCAGGCGTAAACCTCGGCACCTTCGTCGGCGCGACGCAGGTGCGCGAATACGTGATCGGTTACGACAATCGTCCGCCGACGGCTGCTGAGCTTGGACAGATGAAACGCCTGGTTGCGGATGCGATGAAGGACGGCGCGCTCGGCCTATCGACCTCGCTGCAATACGTTCCGGCGCGGTTCGCGAAAACGGATGAGATCGTCGAACTCGCGAAAGTCGCGCATCAATACGGCGGCATCTACATCACGCATCAGCGCAGCGAGGCGAACGCGATCGACGATTCGATGAAAGAAGTTTTTGAGATTGCTCGGCGCGCGAACATTCCGGCCGAGATTTGGCATTTCAAGACTGCTTACAAAAAGAATTGGGGCCGCATGCCCGAGATGCTTCAACGCATCGCGGCCGCGAGGAGACAGGGTTTGAAGATCACCGCCGACGTATATCCGTATGTCGCGGGAAGCACTTCTTTGAGCGCGTGTTTGCCGCCGTGGGCGCTCGAAGGCGGCACGGACAAGATGATCGCGCGACTGAAAGATGCTGCGACGCGTGAACGGTTGAAAAAAGAAATCAGCACCGATTCGAAGGATTGGGAAAATATCTATCTCGGCAGCGGTGGGCCTAGCGGAATCCTGATCGGCTCAGTCACGAATCGCGAATTGGATAACTGGCAGGGCAAACGACTTTCGGAAATTGCGGCCGCGCAAAACAAAGATCCGCTCGACGCTTTGCTTGATTTCATCATTGCGGATCACGGACAAACCGGCGCGATCTTTTTCATGATGCAGGAGAGCGACATGAACGCCGCGCTCAAGTCGCCCTTCGTCAGCATCTGCACCGACAGTGGCGCGCGTGCAACCGACGGCCCGCTCGCCGGATCGAAATCGCACCCGCGCGGCTGGGGAACTTATCCGCGCATTCTCGGTCGCTACATCCGCGATGAGAACTTAATGCCGTTGGAACTCGCGATTCACAAGATGACCGGCTTGCCGGCATCGAATGTGGGTTTGAAGCAGCGAGGTCTTTTGCGCGAAGGCTACTTCGCGGATATCACCATCTTCGATCCGAAGACAGTAATCGATCGAGCGACGTTCGAGGAGCCGAATCAATATCCGGTCGGCATCAACTACGTAATCGTCAACGGACAGATCGAAGTTGATAACGGACAACGCACGCCGGCGAATTCAGGAAGAGTGTTGCGTGGACCGGGATATGGCCGGAGATGAACGCGGATTGACGCGGATAGGAAAAAGGCTCAAACCAATTCCAATCGGCGTTCATCCGCGTGAATCCGCGGCTCATATCGTCCCTACAACGCCGCGATGATCTTTCGATACTCAGCCTCGTTGAAAGCTTTTAGCGTCTCAGTGCTGACGTTTCCTTGCGCGCCCAGGCTGAGAACGGCTTTCGCATAGGTCTCGTCGTCCGGCGCTTCAATCACGCAAACCAGATCGTATCGGCCCATGGTCAGGTAAACGTCCCGGAAATTGCAGCCGGCCTTCTTGAAAGCTTTGCGTCCGGCATCGACGCGTTTCGCGCTGTTCTTAACTTTCGCAATTCCTTGATTCGTCCATTTCAGCAGAGCAACATAAGTTGGCATGGTGTTTCTCCTTTTTTGGAGTGCGCCGGCTTGACGGCGCTTTGTTATTTCTGCGGAGATTCTGAAAAGCGGCGTCAAGCCGCCGCACTGCAAATCAAATCTTGATGATGATGTTCTTCCTGTACAGTAGCCACATCAAGAATAGCCAAAGCAAAATGAATGAGATCGCAAACGCCAGCGAGGCGTTGTTCGGCGACAACCATGACGCGAACAAATGCTCGTAAATAAATGGTTGTAGTGCTCGCGGCGATCCATCAGGTTTGGTTACGTGAAGCAGCGAACTCAGACGGCCCATGAATCCATAATTCATCCCCATCAACCTTGCCATCATCCCCGTGCCGACGAACAGAACGATGGCGTTGACGCCAAAGATGACGAAGGGCTTCGTCCAGGCTTTGTATCCTTTAATGTCGATCAGCCAGTAACAGAGCGCTAAGAATTCGAGCGCGAGTCCGGCCGTGAAAAAAACATATGAACTTGTCCACAGAGATTTATTGATCGGAAACCAGGGATTCCAGCACCAGCCGACGATCACACAGGCAAAGCCCGCGACCATCATCAGTGCGACTTTCTCGATTGGTGTCTTGTTCTTATCGCGAATCAGGTAACCTGTCAGCACGCCGAACAAAGTCGTCGCCAGTGCGCCCATCGTGCTCAGGATACCTTCTGGATCGTAAACGACTGCCTGTCGCCAGACGTGCGGGCCGAACACCGTGCGGTCGATGTAAGAGGCCAGGCTTCCTTCCTTGCTGAGATCGCCAACGTAATGTCCCGGTGCATGACCACGCGTCATCAGGAAGTGATAGATGACGAGCAATGCGACCGCGATAATCGCCGTCGTGCGCGCGCGCGTAAGCAGATAAATCAAGCCCGCGAAGAAATAGCAGACCGCGATCCGCTGCAGCACGCCGGGAATGCGAATCGTAGATAGATGGAAATATGGAAAGCCGGCGAGGAATTCGCCTAGCAGAAAGATGATTACCGACCGATATACGACTTTGAGGAAGAGCTTCTTGCGTGGATCGCCGCGCTCAATTCGCTTCCCGAACGCGAGCGGTATCGCTACGCCGACAATGAACAGAAAAAACGGGAAGATCAGATCCGTCGGCGTCCAGCCGTTCCATTCAGCATGCTCGAGCGGCCAATAGATGTGCGACCACGTGCCGGGATTGTTAACCAGCACCATGCCCGCGACGGTCAGACCGCGGAAGACATCGAGTGAAACCAGACGTTCGATTTTGTTGTACATACAAAGAAATAATCCGCAGATTACGCAGATTACATTGATTTAGAAAGAACCAAACGACGGTGTTGTAAACTGCTGGCGCCAAAATTCAACAGCAACCCAACTTCGTAGCTCGTTGCTTTTAGGTAATTGATAACTTGGGCTTCTTCCGTTCCGCTCATGTGTGCAAGTGCCTTTAGTTCGACAACGACACTGTCAAAGCAAATGAAATCAGCGCAGTAAGCGGTCGCTAGTAGTTTTCCCTTGTACTGAATCGGCAGACACACTTCGCGCTTGAAGGGAATGTTATTGACGGCAAACTCGAGGGCCAACGCCTCCTGATAGACCGCCTCCAAGAAGCCACAGCCAAGTTGTCTATGAACTTCCATCGCTGCACCAATAATCGCAAACGTTCGCGGATCGCTCTCAGTGGGAGGCTTCAATAACATCGCACGGATTCTTTCTCTCTGGTTTTCCCTTCTGCGAAATCTGCGTAATCTGCGGATTATTCATCTTTGCGTTGGCGGAACGGGTCGCGTTCCCAAACCAAACTCCTCGGGACTCGGCAGCGTTGAAGTCGCTTCGTATTTGCGCATCGCTTCATCCATCGCACGGCTCTTCACCAGCCAAATTGAAATCATCTGATCGTAACGCGCCAGAACACTCTCCAACCAATACGGGCGATTCTCTGCCAGCCACTGTTTGCGATAGTCCTCTTTGAGAATCGAAAGCTCTTCGGCCATCTCGCGGAGGTTGTTGTAAATCGCGCCGTAGTAGTAGCGCAGCCTGCGCGCTTTCGTGCGATCGCCAAGGTTGAGATACGCATCCCAATATTGATCGCTGAACTTCTGCATGACTTCGTAACGACGACCGAGATGATCGTACTTGCGCGCGGCTAACATCATTCCATCGATGCTTGACCGATTACGACGCGCGCTTTTTTCATTTCGGATAATCTGCTCTTGAGCACTCTCGACGCTGAGCCGCATCTGCTTAATCTTCTCACTGTTCGTACGGGCGAAGTTGATGAACGGCGTCGTAAAAGGATCGCGCCAGAACGAATCATCAGTCGTTGCGCCACCGCCGAGCGACGGACCGGCTTTACCGATCGCCAACAACGCTGATGTTAGATCGCTCCCGTCCGCTCGGAAGAACGACCAGCCAAAGTTATTGTCGAATTGGGTTTGATCCATCGCGCCCTCCTGCCAGGACGCCGCTGCGCCCAGCGCGATCGAATACCAGGCCATGTCGAACAGGGCTTCACCATCGTCGTCCCAAGTCGTGTTCATCATTCCAATCGCGCCGGCCTTCTGCCCGTCGCGGACGAAATTGATGATGTTCTTTGCCGCCGCTTCCGTATTGGGAAAGATTTGGTTCCAGGTTTGCGCGCCGGGACAGACGAACTGTTGCAGTCCCGCGTCCTGAAACGGTTTGATTGACGACCAGAAGTCATCGCGCGCGCCGTACTGCCAGTTCATTACGATCATGTCTTTCGGAACTTGATTGATCAGATCGGGATGATTGAGCGCGATGTCGCCCCAAAACATCAGCTTGCGATTGTATGGCTTCAGCAAATCGCGAACGCGATTCAAATGTTCGAAGTAAACGGCGCCCACACCCTTGGTTTGCGCTTGCTCCCTGCTCTGACCCTGGCCCAGTTCGAACGTTTCATCTTCGCCGATATGAAAGAACTCTCCCGGGAAGAGTTCATTTAGTTCTTTGTACCAATCGGCGATCAACTTGTAGCTGCCGGGCTGTTGCGGCGACAGCACATCGCCGTAGGGTGTCTCGGCGAGTCCCGCGTACTTTTCCAGACGCAGAGCCTTATGAAGATGGCCGAAGGTCTGCTGCTCAGGCACAAGCTCGACGTGATAGTTGTGCGCATACGCGACCAACTCCTTGATTTCCGCAGGTGTTAACGATCCACCTTCCGGCCCAATCAGCGGATGTGTCGCGCTCGCGAACGTGTGCTCCATATAAAAGGAGTGCATGTTCAGCTTGAAGTAAGCTTCGGTGCGGATCTGCTTCTTGATGTAATCAACGGTTGGTACGGGGCCACGGCTGATGTCGTCAGAGACGCCGCGCCAGCGCATCGTCGGCCAATCGATGATCTTCACAGCGGGAATGAACGCGCCGGCGCCTTCGCCGCGCACGAGTTGCTTCAAGGTCTGGAGGGCGTAGAAGGTTCCCGCAGCAGTGTTTCCCGTAACGATCACATGATCCGACGTAACCACGATCATGTAGCCTTCTTCATTCAAGGTCTTTGGCGGTTCCGCGCCGTTCCGCTTGAGAGCTTGCGCCACCGGAAGCGAATCGATTCGTCCGATCAGAATGTCGCGACGCGATTTCCCGGTCGCCAGCGCAACATCAGCCGTGGCCTTCACATCATCGATAAAATCCTGCGCCGCAAATCGATCATCAGCAGACTTGGGATCGGCAAGCACGATGCGTGCGTCTCGTCCAAGGGGAAAAGATCCTTCACCAACGGTCAACTGTTTCGGCTGGGGAATGACCTGCACGTTGGGTGCTTGCGCATGGACAGACGCGTTAGCGAAAGCCAGGGCAGATAAAATTGCGATTAGTAAGATTTTGGTTCGTGTTAGAGTTAATCCCATCGGTCGATGTGCTTTATGGCGGCTATAAGTTTTGATTGACTGAAGTACGAAGGCGCTCGACTATTTACCCGATATTGAAGACGAATACAATCTCAACATGTCGATAATGCTTGAGGAGATCGCCGAGCAGCCGGCGGCTCTCGAAAAGACGATCAGCGAAGAGCGCGGGAAGATCGCGCGGCTCGGTGAATCAATCAAGAAGCGCGACGTCGATCTCATCGTTTTGGTCGCGCGCGGCAGCTCGGACAACGCCGCTTTGTTCGGTCGATACCTGCTGGAGATCACCACGGGCATTCCGGTTTCGCTTTCCGCGCCGTCGGTACACACGCTCTACAACGCGAAGTTGAATCTGAAACGCGCGCTGGTAGTCGGTGTTTCGCAATCAGGCGAAGGCGAAGACATCAATCGCGTGTTGGAGAATGCGCGCGCCAGCGGAGCTTTCACGATCGGCATTACCAACGAACCAGATTCGTCGATGGTGAAACTTGTCGATGAAACCCTGCTGATGCACGGCGGTCGCGAACGTTCAGTTGCGGCAACCAAAACATTTACTGGCCAGATGATGCTGTTCTATATGCTGGCGGCGGCGCTCGCGAAAGATAATTGCGGGATCGAATGCGAAGTTATTCCGGGGTTAGCAGCGCGCGCTCTCGAACAGAAGCAGGCGATTGTCGAACTCGTTCAGCGTTATGTCTTCATGGAAAATTGCGTCGTCGTTGGCCGCGGGCTGGCTTACGCCAACGCGTACGAGTTTGCGCTGAAATTGATGGAGACCTGTTACGTAGTCGCTGAAAGATTTTCGTCAGCAGATTTTCTGCACGGGCCGGTCGCGATGATCGAGCGTCACTTCCCGGTGATCCTTTTCGCACCGCCCGGCGTGATGCTGGAAGGAACAAAAGATCTGATTAAGAGATTACGTGAATTGCGCGCCGATACGTTGACGATCACCGGCGATCTGGATGCCGCCGCGATGTGCTCGCGCTCGATTATCATGCCCCGTGAGATTGAAGAGTTTCTCGCGCCGATTCCTTACATCATTCCCGCGCAATTGTTTGCCGCGCTGCTGGCGGAGGCGAAGGGTCTCGATCCAGACCAGCCACGATCGTTGTCGAAAGTCACTCGCACACTGTGACTGAGCCAAAACAAGCTGGCCATCTTCTCCGCGTTCTCGGCGTCGGGTTCGGCCTCGCTGTAACGATCGGCGGCACGATCGGCATGGGCATCCTGCGCACGCCGGGTGAAGTCGCGAAGCAACTTCCCACTCCAACTCTCTTCATCGGCATTTGGATCGTCGGCGGATTGTATGCGCTGCTCGGAGCGATTTCCGTCGCTGAACTCGGCGCGATGATTCCGCGCTCAGGCGGCTTTTATGTCTTTGCGCATCGCGCGCTGGGAAACTACGCCGGATTCGTCGTTGGCTGGAGCGATTGGATGTCGAGCAGCGCAACGAATGCGCTTATCTCGATGGTTGTTGCCGAGTATTTAGGTGTTCTGTTTCCGGTTCTCGCACCCAAACAAACAGCGGTCGCGCTAACGATCGTGCTTTTGTTCGCACTGCTTCAGTGGCGTGGGGTGCGTTGGGGCAGTTTCACGCAGAACGTGACTACCGTTTTGAAACTCATCGCGTTCATCGCGTTTGTGTTGTTTGCTTTTCTGTATAGATCTGCGGCGTCAATTCCGACGATCACGGCGCCGCCTCGGGGATTCGCGTTGCTCGCCGCGATCGTTCTCGCGCTGCAAGGCGTCCTTTACACCTACGATGGTTGGTACGGCGTCATCTACTTCGGCGAAGAAATTCGCGATCCCAAACGCGACGTCGCCAGGTCGATGCTGGGCGGTGTCGTCTCGATCATCTTGATTTACGTGCTCGTGAATCTCGCCTTGCTTCACGTGATGCCGCTTTCTGAAATAGCCGGCGAGCCTCTCGCGGTCGGCAAAGCAGCGACGATCATTTTTGGCAGTTATGGCGACACAGTCATCCGCGTAATCGCAATCGTTTCGATGCTCAGTACGATTAACGCCTACACGTTGAGTGCGCCGCGAATTCTCTACGCGATGAGTTGCGACGCCTTGTTCACTCATCACGGAACAAAAGTAAATAAGGGGGGCACGCCAACGGTAACGCTACTCATCAGCACAGCCGTTGCGGTGCTCTTCATCATCAGTGGCACCTTCAACCAAGTGCTCGCGGTCATTGCCTTCTTTTTCGTGGCGTACTACACAATCGCGTTCATTTCTGTTTTCGTTTTGCGCCGGCGCGAGCCGGAGTTGCCGCGGCCGTATCGCGTCTGGGGTTATCCGTGGACGACGATAATCGTCGTGATCGGATCGATTGCATTTCTCGCCGGGGCAGTTGCGGGGGATACGAAGAACAGCTTGTGGGCGCTCGGGCTGCTCGCGATCAGTTATCCGGTTTACCTCCTGACCAAATGGATGAGCGCGCGACGCTTGTTGCCGTAATGCGTTCGCTTCTTTCCGTATGCTATTCTCAGAGTTTGATTGAATTGCGAAAGTGGCGGAATTGGCAGACGCGCCAGACTTAGGATCTGGTACCGAAAGGTGTGGGGGTTCGAGTCCCCCCTTTCGCACCAAAAGGCAGAGGTTAGAGGCGAGAGGCTAGAGATTAGTTAAAGACTCGACTACGGCTCACCTCTCACGTCTAATCTCTCGAAGCAACGGAGCAGGATAGAGATCAGAGGCTAGAACCATTCACCGTGTCGCGACGAGTGAATCGTTCGAGATGAAATTACCAGCCTCTAACCTCTGATCTCTAACCTCTTTCATTTTATGAAAACTGAACTCAAAGAAATTTCACCAACCAAGAAACAGATAGATATCGAGATCGAAGCCGATGCGGTGCGCAAGGTTTACGATCAAATCAGCGACCGCTACGCCAAGATGGCGAACGTTCCCGGCTTTCGTCCCGGTCATGCGCCGCGCGGCGTAGTCCGCACTCGTTTCAAAGATCAGATTCGCACCGAGGTGTTGCGCGAGTTGCTTCCCGACGCGGTGCAAAAAGCGGTCGCGGATCACAACCTGGAACCGCTGGGCGAACCTGAGCTGAATCTCGAAAATAACGAGGGAATCGAGCAGCTTGGTCAGCAAGCGATCACCTTCAACGTCAATGTCGATGTCTTGCCGGAAATCAAACTTGAGAACTACAAAGGCCTGGAAGCAAAACGGCGCACGCGACCGGTGAAAGACGAAGATGTGAATCGCGTGCTCGATCAGTTGCGCGAAAGTTCAGCGTCGCTGCAACCTGTGGAAGATCGTGGCGCGCAAGTCGGGGACACCGTGACCGCAAACTTTCATGGCAAGTTCGTCGCTGACCCGGAAGCTGAACCAATCAACGTCGAAGATGTTGATGTCGTTCTCGGCGGGCCGGGCGTAGTGGAAGCCATAACCGACAATCTGACCGGCGCCAAAGCGGACGACGAAAAAACGTTTTCCGTCAAATATCCTGAGGATTTCAGCGCCAAGGGGCTGGCCGGCAAGGAAGTTGAATACACGGTCAAAGTCTCTGCGGTGCGAGTGAAAGAACTGCCTGATCTCGACGACGAATGGGCGCGAAGTCTCGCCGGCGAAGGCGATGAAATCGAATCGCTCGATCAGTTGAAAGAAAAAATCCGCGCCGATCTCGAAATGCAAGCCAAGAGTGAAGCGGAAGGAAAGGTGCGAACCGATTTACTGCGCATGCTGACGGACGCGCATCAATTCGAATTGCCCGAGCGCCTGGTCGAACATCAGACTGAGCACCGCTTTGAATCAGTCGTGCGCGACATGATTGGTCACGGGATCGATCCGCGCAATCCCGAACTCGATTGGGAGAAGGCACGCGAGTCTTTAAAGGAGCAAGCGCGTTATGAATTGCGCAGCTCGCTCCTACTGGAGGAAATCGCCGACGAAGAAAAGATCGACGTGAGCGATCAGGAGATCGATGACGAGATCAATGCGATCGCCGACGCTTCAAGACAGACTCCGGAACAGGTGCGAGCAGTCTTGACAAAGCAAGGAGGCGAACGTAGCATCGCGGGGAGGTTGCGCAATCGCAAAGCGCTCGACTTCTTAGTCGCCAATGCGAAAGTAACCGACGCCGAGTGGGAGGAAGATAAACAGGAGTCAGAAGCCAGGGGTCAGGAATCAGAATAAACCGCAACACGAAAGTTTTTTCTGCTTACTGCCCAGTGCTCACTGCCTCCTGATTTTGTTATGGCGCTAATTCCGATGGTGGTTGAGCAAACGTCGCGTGGCGAACGCGCGTTTGATATCTATTCCCGACTTCTCAAAGACAACATCATTTTTTTGGGCACGCCGATCGACGATCAGATCGCCAACTTGATCGTGGCGCAGTTGCTTTTCCTCGAAGCCGAAGATCCCGAGAAGGACATCAATCTTTATATCAACTCACCCGGCGGGTCGGTCACGGCCGGCCTCGCGATCTACGACACGATGCAATTCATTCGTCCGGACGTGACGACAATTTGCGTCGGCATGTGCGCATCGATGGGCGCGCTCTTGTTGACGGCCGGCGCCAAAGGAAAGCGGTTCGCGCTGCCGAATTCTCGCATTCTGATCCACCAACCATCCGGCGGGATGCAGGGACAGGCGACCGATGTGCGCATTCACGCGGAAGAACTCATTCGCATTCGCGAACTTACTTCACAGATTCTTGCCAAACACACCGGTCAAAGTCTCGATCAAATCGAGCTTGATGTAGAGCGCGATCGATATTTGTCTGCCATTCAAGCGAAGGAATATGGTTTAATTGACGAGGTGATCGCTCACCGCGAGTAGTGCCGCAAGTGGCAACTTGCGAACCGGCAAATGCGCTAAAGCCTCGAACGGAGTTCCCCAAACTATGGTACGAAGAACCGATGACACGCTGCGCTGCTCGTTCTGCGGAAAGTCGCAGAATGAAGTCAAGAAACTCATCGCAGGCCCCACCGTTTACATCTGCAACGAATGTATCGACATCTGCAACGAGATCATCAGCGATGATCAGCAGGCTGAGTCGGTAGCTTCGCGGCCGCCTCTTCCCAAGCCTAACGAAATCAAAGCGTTCCTAGACGAATACGTCATCGGGCAGGAAGAAACCAAGAAACGCCTCGCCGTCGCCGTCTATCAGCACTACAAGCGAATCGAACTGGCGCGTCGTCGTGCCGATGTCGAGATTCAAAAGTCGAACATCGTCCTAATTGGACCAACGGGAACCGGCAAGACACTGCTGGCGCAAACGCTCGCGCGGATGTTGAGCGTGCCGTTCACCATCGTCGATGCCACGACGCTGACCGAAGCGGGCTACGTCGGCGAAGACGTCGAGAACATCATCCTGAAACTTCTTCAGGCCGCGAACGGCGATGTCGAACGCGCGCAGCAAGGCATCATCTACATCGATGAGATAGACAAGATTTGCCGCAAGGACGAGAATCCATCGATCACTCGCGACGTTTCGGGCGAAGGCGTGCAGCAGGCGCTGCTCAAGATTCTCGAAGGCACGGTCGCCAACGTTCCGCCGCAGGGCGGCCGCAAGCATCCACATCAGGAATTTTTCCCGGTTGATACGACAAACATTCTGTTCATCTGCGGCGGCGCGTTCGTCGGACTAGAGAAAGTAGTCGAACGACGCTTGCGCAATAAGTCACTCGGGTTCCATGCCGAAGTCAAATCCGGCGCGCAACGCCAGGCCGATGCGCTGGCGCACGTCCAACCTGAAGACTTGATTCGCTACGGCTTGATTCCCGAGTTCGTGGGCCGCCTGCCTGTCTGCGGCGTCTTGCATGAACTGGACGAGTCCGCATTGGTTAAGATCTTGACTGAACCAAAGAACGCTTTGGTGCGGCAGTATCAAAAGAAATTTGATTTTGATAGCGTCAAGCTGCGATTCACTGATGACGCGCTGCGCGCGGTCGCGGGCCAAGCACTGATGCGCAAAGTCGGCGCGCGCGGATTGATGATGATTCTCGAAGAGTTGCTGCTCGAAGCCATGTACACGCTGCCATCACAAAAGCGCGTCAAGGAATTTGTCATCACCAGCGAGATGGTTGATCGCCATCGCGCCATGCCGGGTGAAGGCTTGGCCGGCGTTGACGACGCGGCCGCGTAGGCGAATCTCTTTTCAAAACACAACAACGGCGACCCGGGTGAATCGGGTCGCCGTTTTCCTAGAAGGCGCGAGCGGGTGAGAACTGCTCGCTCCTCTTCGCGTGGTAGTTTGATTTAGCGGGCTGCGGCAATTTCTACGAGTTCATAGAGCGGACCCTTTTCGCCGCGCGCCGCTGCAATCTTCCCGAGTTCGCGGGCAATCGCCCGTTCGCGTCGCGACTTACTCAACTCGCGACCGGTCTTCTCTCCCGCCATCCAAATCTGCGACAGGAAGTAAGCGTCGCCGTAGCGATGGAACACCAGCTTGGCATTTAAGGCTCGATCATCTTTTACGCTGCCACTGGTGTGCGTCAGCGCGAGAACCTGCTTGTCGCTCTCGCTTCGAATCCCCATCAAGTCGTCGCCGCTCATTACGCGCACATCGTATTTGCCCGCCTGGCATTCGGTGTCGCCCGCGATGAATTCGAATGGAACGTTTGCGATGACGCGATTGTTCGTTTGCCCGTTCGCGACAGCCGCAGTAGCCAATGCAAGTCCTACGATCGCCACTAACATCGTCAGTCCCTTCAGAAGTTGTCTCGTCATTTCATCCTCCTTTGCCCTTGCGGGCCTGGTCGAATTTGTCGACGTGCAAACTTTGTGGCTCGGGTATGTGCTAACAACGTGCCAGAGTGATCATCGGCGTCATCGAAGTTGTGGAAAACCTTGTAACTGCGACGTGGCGAAGCATTTGTAGATGGATGGCATTGGATTGGGGAGACAAGCAGCACGCCCTTTATTTCTATCTGATCGGATAGAGCGATTAATCGATCAGATAGTGCAGGCTCGTTAAGAGTCTTGTCCGGTCTCTATTGATCGCGGTTCGGAGGTTCCTGCTTGCAAAAATTCTTGCAGGCACGGACGCAGCCGCGTAAACTTGGCGCGCTAACAACTCTCTGATTCGTAGCGAACCCCATGAAACCGCGAATCGCCGCCATTACCGGCAAGCTGGAAGACACGCTCATCTCGATGGCTGAAGGTCCTGTAATTATTGGCCGGCAGGCGGGAGCGACTTTACAGATTGCCAACGCATCCGTCTCACGCCGTCATGCGATGATCGAAAAAGACGGTGACAAGTTCTTCATCGCCGATCTCGACAGTCGCAACGGGACCTTCGTCAACGATCTTCCGATCAAAAAGCGTGAACTTCAGCATGGCGATCGAGTCCGCATCGGCGAGTCGCAGTTCTTCTTCTTATTTGAAGACACGGACGAACCGGCGCGCACCAGCGAGATTCGTTTTGATGACAGCCACGTTGAGAGTGGCCGCAGCGTGCGCATGACCTACGCCGAAGCGATGGGTTTGATGGCGCGCGATCTGAGCGTGTTGATGAAGGTCAGCACCACGATTAACGCGATTCGTGCCCTGGAAGAGTTGCAGGAGCGCTTGCTTGATTTGATTTTCGAAGTGGTGCCGGCGCGGCACGGCGCGATTCTGCTGAGCGGCGAACAAACTGATCCGCAGCAAGGGTTCACGTCCATGTTTGGTCTCGATCGCATTTACGGCCCAAACAAGAAAATTACAGTCAGTACCACGATTGTGCGGCGCGTGCTAAGCGACAAAGCAGCGTTGCTCGTGAGTGACGCGGAAAAGAACGAAGCGATGCATACAGACAGTTTGATTGCGGCCCATTCGCGATCGCTACTGTGCGTGCCGCTGGTGGTAATGGATCAGATGCTCGGGGTGATTTATCTGGATACCGACGTGCCCGACGTTCGTTTCGACGATGGCCATTTGCAGTTAGTAACCGCTATCGGGGCCATCGCCGCCGTCGCGATTCAAAACGCGCGTCATTTTGAGAATCTCGAAAACGAAAATCGTCGCTTGCTGGCCGACGCAAAACTCGAACACAGCATGGTTGGCGAGAGCGCGGCGATGCAGCAAATCTATCAATTCATTTCGAAATGCGCCGCGACTGATTCGACCGTGCTGATCGGCGGCGAAAGCGGCACGGGCAAAGAGTTGGCTGCGCGCGCAATCCATCAAAACAGCAAACGCGCACAGAAGCCATTCGTGGCTGTGAACTGCGCCGCGTTGGCTGAGACTTTGCTCGAAAGCGAATTGTTTGGCCACGAGAAGGGCGCGTTTACGGGCGCGCTGAATCAACGCAAGGGGCGTCTGGAAATCGCCGCTGGCGGAACGATCTTTCTCGACGAGATCGCTGAGTTGTCCCCCGGCCTGCAAACCAAATTGCTGCGCGTCCTCCAGGAGCGCGAGTTCGAACGCGTGGGCGGGACGAGACCAATCAAAGTCGATCTTCGCGTGCTCGCCGCAACGAATCAAAATCTGGATGACGCGATCGCGAAAGGGACTTTTCGCCAGGATCTTTATTTTCGACTCAATGTTGTCGAACTGAATCTTCCGGCTTTGCGCGAACGCGCTGAAGACATCCCGCTGCTGGCGAATTACTTTCGCGCGAAATATGCGGACAAATGCAATCGCAAGGTGAATGGCATTTCGCCGGAAGCTCAGCAGCTTCTGTTGAGATACGAATGGCCGGGCAACATTCGCGAATTGGGAAACGCGATCGAGCGTGCCGTCGTCATGGGAACGACTGACTCGATCCTGCCCGAAGACTTGCCTGAAGCGATTCTGGAAAGCAACGCCGCTGAAGTTCTAAAGGGAGCTTCGGGGTATCATGAAACCGTCGCCGGCATGAAGAAGCAAATCATCCTGGACGCGATGAAAAAATCGAATGGCAATTACACGGCGGCGGCGAAATTACTCGGGATTCATCCCAATTATTTGCACAGACTTATCCGCAACCTCAATCTGCGGGAGCAACTGAAAAATTAAGAGTTCCTCCGTCGGGCGCAGTAAAAAAGGGCAGTAGCACCTTCGCTGCAAATAGTTTACAATCACGACAGTTTACGAATAGAGGGCGAGCAAAGACGGAATGTTTCTGGCTCAAGCCCGCGGCGACCCGAGGTGATATTCGAGAGGAGCCTCATTCGTCGTTTAATAGTTTGACCCGGCGTTAATCTTAGGAGTTTTCTTTCTCAGTTTTTCCACGCCCGCAGTAAAAATCATGGACGAATATTCAGACCGAACCCCTGCCGACATCGCTCGCTATCCGATGGTGCCGATTCGCGATGTCGTGATTTTTCCGTTCACCAAAGTTGCCTTCAAGATCGGCCGGCCCGGCTCAGTGCGCGCGCTCGAAAAAGCGCTCGCCTCGGATCGCACGATCTTTCTGTCAACGCAGCATGACGCAACGGTTGATGAGCCGAACCCCGATCAGATTTATCGCGTCGGCACGATTGCGCGCATCCTGCAATCACAACGACAGGACAACGGACAAATCAAGGTCGTCGTCGAAGGCCGCGAACGCGCCACGACGATTCGCGTCGAAAACGATGGCGGCGCTTTCACCGCGATGGTGCGCCGCGCGCCGGTCGTGAGTGAAGAAGGCGTGCGCACGGATGCGCTGGTCCAAAAGATCGCGCAACTGATCGAACAACATCTGCGGCTGGCGCCCGACGTGCAGCCTGACGCGCTGCAAACCGCGATGCGGAATGCTGACCCGTCGCACATGGCGGATGCACTGGCTTCGCAACTGCGAATTTCAGTTGAAGACAAGCAGGGCCTGCTTGAGCAGTTCTCGGCGCAAGCACGGCTCGCGCGTCTGATCGAGATTCTGGAAATCGAACTCGAAAAGCGACAGCTCGATCGCACGATCCAGACTCGCGTCAAGCGACAGATGGAGAAGGCGCAGAAAGAGTACTACCTCAACGAGCAAATCAAAGCGATTCACAAAGAGCTGGGCCGCAAAGACGAGCGCGCCGAACTCGACGAACTTAAGAAGAAGATTGAAGAAGCCGGCATGACTGATGAAGCGAAAGAGAAAGCGCTTCAGGAGTTGCATCGCCTGGAAGCGATGCCGCCCATGTCCGCCGAAGGCACCGTTTCCCGCACGTACATCGATTGGCTGGTGAGCGTGCCGTGGAAGCAGAAGTCAAAAGAGATTCGCGATCTAACTAAAGCCGAAGAGGTTTTGAACGAAGATCATTACAGCCTGGAAAAGATTAAGGATCGCATTCTCGAGTATCTTGCGGTGCGCCAACTAGTAAAGAATCCGAAAGGATCGATTCTTTGCTTCGTCGGTCCGCCGGGAGTCGGCAAGACCAGCCTCGGTAAATCGATCGCACGCGCGACCGGCCGCAAGTTCGTGCGGTTGTCACTCGGTGGCGTGCGTGACGAAGCTGAGATACGTGGTCATCGCCGCACTTATATTGGCGCGCTTCCCGGCCAGATCATCCAGATGATGAAAAAGGCCGGCACCGTCAATCCGGTGCTGCTGCTCGATGAAGTCGATAAACTCGGAACGGATTTTCGCGGGGACCCGAGCGCGGCTTTGCTCGAGGTTCTCGATCCCGAACAGAACTATATGTTCCAGGATCACTATCTCGATGTCGAATACGATCTATCGAAGGTTTTCTTTATCGCGACCGCGAACGTGCTGCACACGATTCCGCCGGCATTGCAGGATCGTCTTGAGACACTTCGCCTCTCGGGATATACCGAGCGCGAGAAACTTGAGATTGCCAAGCGTCACCTGATTCCGAAGCAGGCCGAGTCGAACGGCCTGCGCGACGAGCAGTTTGAGTTCACGGATGAAGGAATTCTCGAAATTATCCGGCATTACACGCGCGAATCAGGCGTGCGAAATCTCGAACGTGAGATTGGATCATGCTGCCGCAAGATCGCACGCAAGTTCGTGGCGGAAAATGTGGCCGCGGATTTCAAAGACATCGTTGGCGCGGCACGCGTCAACGAAATGCTCGGGCCGATCAAGTTCCGTCAACAGGCCGTGGCCGCGGAAAGCGAGATCGGTTTGGCAACTGGTCTGGCATGGACCGAAGTCGGCGGCGAGGTGCTGCAAATCGAAGCCACGCTGGTCAAAGGCCGTGGCGCCGTGACGTTGACGGGTAAGCTAGGCGACGTCATGCAGGAATCGGCCCAGGCCGCGCTCACGTGCATCAAGGCGCGCGCGGAACGCCTCGGCATGAGCTTGGACTTTATTCGCAAGCGTGACCTGCACATTCACATTCCCGAAGGCGCGATTCCGAAGGATGGTCCATCAGCGGGAATTACGATGGCCACCGCGATGGCTTCGGCATTAATGCGCATACCGGTCCGCAAGAACGTGGCGATGACCGGCGAAATTACTTTGCGGGGACGCGTGCTGCCGATTGGCGGCGTGAAAGAGAAACTGCTGGCGGCGCATCGCTTTGGGATCGACACGATCCTGCTGCCAAAGGACAACGAAAAAGATTTGCCGGATGTGCCGGAGGAAGTTCGCAGCGTGCTGAACATCAATTTGATTGAAACGATTGATGAAGTAATCACCTTGGCGCTCGAGGAGTCGGCAGCTCCTGAAGTGGCCGTTCCCGGTGAGGCGCCACCGCTGTGGACAACTGAGCCGCCGCCGGGTCTGCAAACACCCGCTGAGCAGTAGCTCAAAAATTTTTCAGGTCTAGTTTTTATTTGTAGTAGACAAACTCGTGTTTGTCTTGGGGGAACTATCTTTCATCAATAGGAGCAAAACGAATGGGTAAACATGAAGATGCAGATTTGATTCTGAAACTCTATGACCTGCGGCGCGAGACCGTCATGCGCGAAGCCCGCAATTGGTTGTTCACTTTCAACCCGACCACCATCGAAGACGTAATGGCCACCATGATGGGTGAGCATAGCGGCCACTTCCGCATGGTTGTCTCTTACTGGGACATGGCTTGCGCGATGGTCACCAACGGCGCCATCGACGAAGAGTTCTTCAACCAAACTAACGGCGAGCATATCTTCGTTTACATGAAGATCGAGCCGGTGCTCGAAGGCATTCGCCAGATGTTCGACAATCCGGACTTCTGCAAGAACCTGGAGACCGTGGTCAAGCGGATTCCGAACATCGAAACGCGCCTGCCAGTCATGCGCGAGCGGATGGCGAGATTCGCGGCGATGCGCGCTGAGCAGGCCAAAGCTGCTGCCGCATCGTAATTCGACGATTGCGATCGATTCGAAGGAGGCGCTCGTTGATTCTATGAAAATAACGAGCGCCGAATTCATCAAGAGTGCTTTTAAGCCTGCCGATTGGCCGCACGACAACCTTAAAGAGATCGCCTTTCTCGGCCGCTCAAATGTTGGCAAGTCCAGCTTAATCAATTCTCTGCTCAGAGTGCGTGGTCTGGCGCGGACATCTTCGACACCCGGCCGCACCCAATCGCTCAACTTTTTTCTGATTAATCAGCAGTTTCGCTTTGTCGATCTTCCCGGATATGGCTACGCGCGAGCGCCCAAATCAATCAAAGCCGAATGGAGCAAGGCCGCCGAAGACTTCCTTGCGCAGCGCGAACAGCTTGTGCTATCAATTCATATCGTAGATTCGCGCCACGAACCCTCGAAACAGGATTTGCAGCTTCATGAGTGGCTGCTGCATCATCAGAAGCCACATTTAATCGTCGCCACCAAGTCCGACAAACTTTCGAATAACGAGTTACGCAAGAACATCAATCGTATCGCATCTGTGTTCAGCGCAAGAGAGATTTTGATTTATTCATCGACGGACCGGCGCGGATGTGATCAACTTTGGAGCGCAATCGAAAAGTCTTTGAAGCGCTAGCCGGAAAGAAGAGTTTGCGTTCGATTTGGACTTGCGATTTTTGAAACTTGGTTTAGAATGAGACTTCCGAAGTAATTGAAGGTGAAAACGGCCGGGATCACACCGAACTTGGCTAACCCGAATCTGACCTGAGACCACGCATTCCCCGTCAACCGGCATCCAATTCACTTGACCGCAGGCTTATGGATTCCGACCTCTGACGGAGAGATTGGTTGAAACGATCATTGCGGCTGGAAGCCCCCACACGAGCTTCCTAACACGTCGCGCGGACTTTCCCTTTGACCGGCACACTTGAAATCAACTGACACAACCAAAATCCGACGTAGGCGTGGCCAGAATGCTGCGCACGAAAGAACTGATATGGCAAACAAAAGAAGAACGAACAGCGGCGGAAACGACAACGGTGGCGGAGTGGCCACGGTCGATGCGCCGCCGGAAACTCCAACCAGCCGCGACGGAAAAGAAGAAATCTTTAATCTGTCAGAACTGAAGGACATGTCCATCTCCGCGCTTACTCAGGTGGCCAAGACAATGGACGTGCCCGGCGCGACCGGCATGCGCAAGCAGGAACTGATCTTCAAAGTCCTCGCGGCGCAGACCGAAAAGAGCGGACTGATTTTTTCCGAGGGCGTGCTTGAGACATTGCCCGACGGCTTCGGCTTTCTGCGCGCACCCGAATACAACTACCTGCCCGGCCCCGACGACATCTACGTTTCGCCTTCACAGATTCGCAAGTTCGAC